>JADMIO010955742.1_pt1 | contig 114869 bp, 100 predicted proteins | sample 8958161 | NCBI WGS metagenome assembly JADMIO01 (sample SAMN16585339, study PRJNA669376) | soil metagenome | isolation source: Crop rotation soil | place: USA: Cullars Rotation, Alabama | collected 2011
GCCGCGACTTCAAGTCACGTGAATTCCAAGCTTCGGATCCCACTGTGCTGGAAAGGCGTTCTAAAGCAGGAAGCAGATACCCCAGAAGTCGTAGATGGTACAAAAAAAGCGGGCGGAAGCGGTGTCTAGCACACCAAATATCACAACCGCGCCCATTCAAGGCGTGTCAGGCGTCGGCTCCGCCGCGCCGCCAGCGGTCAATATTCAACCGGCACCACAAGGGCCTCTCGTCTCCGTTCTTCATACGGAGCGCCAAATGAAAATATTTGGCGTGACTGAAAACGAGTTACGGACGCTCACAATCGTCAACGCGGCGATGGCGGCGTTCTTTTCGCTGGGAACGGGGTGCTTCGGTTATCTGTTGAATCTTCAAGCCGGAGCAGCGATGACGGAGAAAGTCCCGGAACAAACGGCGGCGGTCTTAAACATCGTGCAGCCCGGACTTATGTTTCTTGGAATCGCTTTTTACGTTCTTGGTTTCCTGAGTTGGATTCTCCGTGGCAATTTTATTGCCACGATCAAGCGCGAGAGCGATCCACAGCAGAGGCAATACCCGGTTACACGCGGCAAGGTAGGGCGCGTCTGGGATGCGCTCTGGTCTTAATCGCTCAGAAGCACCGATTTAGATCCGGCTGCATCGAGACACTGAATAAGAAAGGCGGCGGTAAATCCTCCCCGACTTATCTTGTTAGCGAGGTTTCGCTCTGTTTCCTCCACGCCGATAGCGCCTAGCTTTTCGACCAATTGGGCATAGGTGATCCCCCGCCTTTTCAGCTCGCCTTTGAGCAAATTTTTGGCCTTTTTCTCGTATTCCTGGGTTAAGGCATTGTTTTTATACGCGTTTTTCGGCACCTGGGACCTCGTAAAATATCATCACTTCCGATGAATATATTACTTGCATCCAGAGATTACTACCATTATATCCAATGCATAACATCATTGGATGTGATGACAAGTGGCGCAGCATTTCCTCCTCTCAGCAAAGGCCCGGACGCTCAGTCTGGCTAAGGTGCTGCGCCTCTCGGACGACGAAGCGTTCGAGACGTTCAAGGCGATCCGCTGGGCCAATTCAGACGGCGAACCCCATTGTCCGAAATGCGGTTGTCTCGCGCTTTATTTCTTCAAGACGCGCCGCGTTTGGAAATGCAAAGGCTGCAACGCGGAGTTCTCTGTTACTTCGGGCACCATCTTCGCTAGCCGCAAACTCTCCATCCGCGACATGCTCGCCGCCATCGCCATCTTCTGTAACGGCGCGAAAGGCGTTTCCGCTCTCCAACTCTCGCGCGACTTAGACGTGCAGTATCGCACCGCCTTTGTACTCGCGCACAAGCTCCGCGAAGCAATGGGCGCGGACGTGCAGGATGAGGAAATGTCCGGTCATGTCGAAATCGACGGCGCGTATTTCGGCGGTTACATCAAACCCGCAAACGAGAAGAAAAACCGCCGCGATTTGCGCCTTCTCCAAAACCAAAACGGCAAGCGGCAAGTGGTCGTTATCATGCGCGAACGCAACGGCACGACCTTGCCGGCCGTTTACAAGTCCGAAGGTGCATCGGTTCCGACGATTGCCGCGACGGTCAAACAAGGCAGCACGATTTATGCCGACGAAGCGTCACACTGGGATGCACTGCATGGGCGTTTCGATACGAAGCGCATCAATCACAGCGTCGCCTACAAGGACGATGACTGCACAACCAACATGGCAGAGTCGTTCTTCTCCCGCTTGCGCCGCGCCGAAATCGGCACCCATCACAAGATTGCCGGGCCGTACCTGCATCAGTACGCGAATGAAATGGCGTGGCGGGAAGATCACCGTCGCATGAGCAACGGCGAGCAATATCTCCGCGTTACCGGCGTCGCGCTTGCACAGCCTGTTTCACGCCAATGGAAGGGCTACTGGCAGCGGCGAACAGGCAAAGAGGCCGCCGAATAACGGATTCACAGGAATCTGTTGAGCAATCCCCAGCCACCCCATTGTCGCACGTAAGGGCACAGGATTATCTCGGTACTGACGATTTGATTCGTTCACCCACCCGTCCATCGCGCTGAAAGGCCAGCCGGTGCGATGGGCGTACCGGGGGCGATGGGACCTAACCCATCACCAGAACGAGGAGGACCAAATGGGTCCCAGAATCGTCCACGTCTGCGCCTATGAAAGATTTAGGCGCGGAAAATGGGAGCACGTAGTCTCCCACTTCCGATCCTTGCCACGCTGGTAGGGTAGGTAACTTGGGGCTCGGCGGCTGATCCCGCCGGGCTCCTTTTTTATTGGCGCATATCACCGCTTGGCCGTCAACCGAAAAGTACTTTAAAGTACTTTCATGCCCAGAATATATAATGATTCCAAGCTGAAGTTGGGCGAGCCTCTTGCCACGAAGCTCCGCGACTTTTGCAAGGCCAACTATAATGCCGCCACCTTGGAGATAATCCGCGAGGCTTTAAACGAGCATATCGACCAGCGGCTAAAGAACCCGGAAATGAAGGAACGCTACGAGGCCGCAAGGCGCGCGAGGCTCAAGTTACCCGACAGGGTGGTGGCGCTGATAAAGAAGGGCGATAGCTCAGGGAACTAAGCCCCAAAGCCGGACCTGACCCATTCCGGCCTGTGACGCGACGGCCCCGCGCTTCTTCTCCCAATGCCGCAGGCAGGCTCCAACGCGCTTCCCCATCGTCCGCTTTAGAGCAGCATCATTGAGGTCTAGGCCGCGCTCCTGCATGACCCGTTCGGTCAGCGCCGTGGTCGATACCGGCCCCACCGCCTTCCGTAGAGTTTCAAGAATGATCCGGGACGTTTCCCCTCGGAAGGCATGATGGGCGGGCGGGACTTTCCGCGCCCCTATCTCGGTCACGTCAATTTCAGGAGCGAATATCCGTAGCGTGGACTCCACGTTGTCCAACGCGACTACAGCCGCCTTCAGTTGACCTTGTAGGTTTTCAATCTGCCCCGCGATCTCTGCACGCTTCGCAATGAGCGCCGTCACGACATGCGGGGGAGCTTTTGGGTTGTCGTTTTCCACCGAGAAAATCTAGGGACTCTTGCCCCCGGATTCGAGAAGTGGGATTCTGTGCTTGCTACATAATACCGGAATTTGCCCGTCAGGTGCTCGATTCCATGCGCCAGCCGATCGAGACCGGCACCGCGATGATCGCGCGCGCAAACGCGCATGTTCGCTTTCCCGCCCGCTTCCAATTGGTGGCGGCGATGAATCCCTGCCGCTGCGGTTATCTGTCCGATCCGTCGCAATCTTGCGGGCGTGTTCCCAAATGCGCGCAGGAATATCAGGCGAAACTGTCCGGTCCGCTGCTCGACCGCATCGACATTCATGTTGATGTCGGAGGCGTATCGGCTGCCGATCTCTCTCTGCCGCCGCCGGCGGAAGGCACCGCCGAAATCGCGCCGCGCATCGCCAAGGCGCGCGCCATCCAGCGGGCGCGCTATGAAGGCAAAGGCATCCGCACGAATTCGGAGGCCGAAGGCGAATTGCTGGATTCGGTGGCCAAGCCCGAAGCCGGCGGGCAAAAGCTTCTCACCGAAGCGGCGGAGCGCATGAAGTTGACGGCGCGCGGCTATCATCGCGTGCTGCGCGTGGCGCGCAGCATCGCCGATCTCGCCGAGGCCGAGACGGTAAGCAAAGCCCATGTCGCCGAAGCTCTGTCCTACCGGCGTCTCGCCGCGGCTGGATAGAACCCAGCCTCACGCTGCGAGCAGGATATTCCGGGAGGCGGAGTCGATGGGCTTTCCCCAACGCTCGGTAATGGCTTCGAGCGAGGGCAGATCGCGCTGGGCCGGCGCAAAATAGATCACCGCTTCGAGGATGCCGTGCAAGAGACTGGCATAACGAAATATCTGCCGCTTGGGATCGGAATAGGAAAGGATTTCGGCATCCGTGCCGGCATCCAAGAGGCGCCGGAGGATTTGTTCCGACGAGACGCTTTCCGCGAGCGCATTCCATCCCGCCATGCGAAACGCATGACCGGAAGCGGCCGGCGCTTTGGCCCAATAGAGCGCGTCGAGTTCGAGCGGCTTGTCGGAATGGCGCAGCAGCAACCCCGTCCATTGCACCGGTACGGCCTCGAGTGTGACGGGCGTGCCTTTGAGGTCAGGCTGGCCGGAGGTGGGATCGGTGCGATCATGCACGATACGTCCGATGCCCAAGGCCGAGCTGAATTGGTCGGTCCAGTGCATTGGCAGGAAGGCCTGGCCCGGCGGCTGCTGGTCCGAAATCGCAACCGGATAAACTGAATTCTGGCCCACGCCCGTGACACGCGCGAGCATCCCTTCGGTGAGTCCGTAAGTGGCCGCGTCATTGGGATGCAGGTGCAGCAGGGGCTCGGGCGTGTGCGTCATCAGGCGCGGGACGCGGCCGGTGCGCGTCATGGTGTGCCATTGGTCGCGCACGCGGCCCGTATTCAGGCGCAAGCCATCCGGCTTCGCCAACGCCGGAAGAACGATGGGGACCATGCGCGCTCGCGCATTTGCTGTCGGAAATAGTCCATTGGCAAAAAGGCGCGCTTCGCCTTTCCGGTTCGCGCGCACGGGCCATTGTGTGGGCCCAAGATTTTCATAGCCCTCATTGTCGAGCGTCTCCAACGGCCCGAGATCGAACATGCGCCTGCCGTTATTCTCGAAGGCGGAGAGCGCGGCGTGTTCGCGAAAGATGGCCGCGGGGCCGTCATAGTCGAAGGCGTTTTCCCAGCCCATGCGGCGGGCGACCTCAGTAAACATCCACCAATCGGGGCGCGCCAATCCCGGCGCGGCGCGAAACGGCCGCTGACGGGATATGCGCCGTTCGGAATTGGTGACGGTGCCGTCCTTCTCCGCCCACGCCGCTGCCGGCAACACGATGCGGGCGCGTGCCGTCGTATCGGTTGCCCAGGCATCCGAGACGACCACCAAGGGACAGTTTTCGAGCGCCGCGCGCACAAGGGCGGCGTTGGGCATGCTGTTGGCGGGATTGGTTGCGGCAATCCAAATGGCGCGAATGCGCCCGTCTTTAACGGCGCGAAACATGTCGACGGCCTTAAGGCCGGGACGCGTCGCAGTATTGGGCGCCTTCCAAAAGCGCCGCACGCGGTCAATGCTCTCGGGCTCAAAAGCCATATGCGCGGCAAGCTGGTTTGCCAGACCGCCGACTTCGCGCCCGCCCATGGCATTGGGTTGACCCGTCAGTGAAAACGGCCCCAGCCCGGGCCGGCCAATGCGCCCCGTCGCCAAATGACAATTGAGAATCGAATTGACCTTATCTGTACCCACGTCGGATTGATTCACGCCCTGCGAATAGAGAGTCACGACCCGCTCGGTCGCGGCAAAAACTTCGTAGAAATTTCGGATGTCGTCTGCGGGCACGCCGGTTGCCGTTGAAACCGCGTCGATCGTCGCAAGCTTCGCCTGCGCAAAACTTTCCTCGAAACCATCGACATGAGCTGCGATCCAGCTATGGGCCAGACGATCTTTCTCCCAGAGATACCGCAGCAAGCCGTTGAACAGAATCGCATCGGTTCCGCCGGCGATCGGCAGATGCAAATCCGCAGTACCGCAGGACGCCGTGCGGCGCGGATCGATGACGACGATCTTTGTATTTCTCTTGTCACGCGCGGCAAGCAGGCGCTGATAAAGAACCGGGTGACACCACGCCATGTTGCTGCCGACAAGAACGACAAGGTCGGCTTGATCGATATCCTCGTAGCAGCCCGGCACGACGTCCTCGCCGAAGGCGCGGACATGACCGGCGACGGACGAGGCCATGCACAGGCGCGAATTCGTGTCGATATTCGCCGAGCCCATGAAGCCCTTCATGAGCTTGTTGGCGACGTAATAGTCCTCGGTCAGAAATTGTCCCGAAACGTAAAACGCCACCGCATCAGGACCATGCTCGCGAATGGTGGCCTGAAACTCCGAGGCGATCAGTGAAAGCGCTTCTTCCCAATCGGTTTCCCGTCCATCGATGGTGGGCGCCAGCAAGCGGTCCGGGGTTGCCAGCGTGTCTCTCAGTGCTGCGCCTTTCGAACAGAGTTGGCCGAAATTCGCCGGATGATCGGAATCGCCTTTGAGAATGGCGCCTTCGGACACCACGCCACAGCCAACGCCGCAATAAGGACAGGTCGTGCGCACGGTGCTCACGGAAGCCCGCTCTCCGTTTGCGGCAGGCCGATTTGTACGTCGCCGTCCACAATTCTCACGGGAAGGCTTTCGCTGCGGCCGACATCGGGCGCGACCGCTTCACCATCGGCGAGATCGATCACCCAATTGTGCAACGGACAGGTCACTGTGTTTCCCGAAAGGATGCCTTCCGACAAGGGGCCCTTCCGGTGCGGACATTCGTCGACAAGCGCAAAGAGGGAATCCTCCGCCGTACGGAAAACGGCGATAGGCCGCCCGCCGTGACGAAAGCAGAGGCGCCGCGCGCCGCGCAGCGGGATGTTCGTGAGCGGCCCGATACTCTTCCAGACCAATTCCGCCGTCACGAAGACACCAATTCCGGCAGCGCCGAAAATTCCTCTGCGTCCTTTCCGGCGGCGCGTTCGGCCCAAGGATCGGTCTGCACGAAACTTTGTGAATGACGGAAACGGGCGAAAAGATGCCGGCGGCCTTCTGCGTCATCCACCAGTCTGGCCTTCACATAGGCTACGCCGACGCGCGCGATCCAGGGCGCGGTGCGTTCGAGATAATGCGCTTCCTCGCGATAGAGCTGGAGGAAGGCGCAGGTATATTCGATGACGTCCTCCTCGCGCGCCACACGCACGAGATGATCGGTCACGCGCACATCCACGCCGCCATTGCCGCCGATGACGATGTCGTATCCGGCCTCCACGCAAACGACGCCGAGATCCTTGATGGTGGCTTCGGCGCAATTGCGCGGACAGCCGGAGACCGCCATCTTGACTTTGTGCGGCGTCGACGAGCCCCAGCACATTTTTTCCAGCTTTACGCCGAGCCCCGTCGAATCCTGCGTGCCGAAGCGGCACCATTCGCTGCCGACGCACGTCTTCACCGTGCGCAATCCCTTGGCGTAGGCGTGGCCCGAGACCAGCCCCGCCTTGTTGAGATCGCCCCAAACGGCCGGCAGGTCGTCTTTCTTCACGCCCAGAAGATCGATGCGTTGGCCGCCGGTGATCTTCACGGTCGGGATGGAGAACTTCTCTGCCACCGAGGCGATGGCATGGAGTTCGCCCGGCGTCGTCAATCCGCCCCACATGCGCGGCACGACCGAATAGGTGCCGTCTTTCTGAATGTTCGCGTGCACGCGTTCGTTCACGAAACGCGAGCGTGAATCATCCTGATATTCGCCGGGCCAGGCGCAGAGCAGATAATAGTTCAAAGCCGGCCGGCACTTGTGACAGCCATCGGGCTTTTTCCAGCCGAACGCCTCGCGCACCGCGCTCATGGTTTTCAATGACCGCTCGCGGATGGCTTGGCGCACGGCATCGTGTCCGGCCTCGGTGCAATCGCAGATGGCGGGAACCGTCGGTTTCGCCGACGCACCGGTCACATGCGTGAGCAAGGCTTCGACAAGCCCCGTGCATTGACCGCAGGATGCCGAGGCTTTGGTGTGCGCGCGCACCGCCGAAAGCGATGTCAGCTCCTTTTCGGATATGGCCTTTACGATCGTTCCCTTGCAGACGCCATTGCAGCCGCAGATCTGTTCGTCGTCGGGCAGAGATGCGACGTCGGGCCCTTTGGGCGCAGCGCTTCCCATAGTGGCAAAGGCGCGGCCGAAAATAAGCTTATCGCGCAGCGCCGAAACATCGGTCTTGTCGCGGATCAATTGCAGATACCAGGATCCATCGGCGACATCGCCATACAGTACCGATCCGACCAGTTGTCCGGCGCGCAGGACGATCTTCTTGTAGACGCCCGCTTTCTCGTCGCGGAAGGTGATCTCGTCGTCATCCGTATCGGCGGCCATCAGCGCGCCGGCGGAAAACACATCGACGCCTGTGATCTTCAGGCTGGTGGAAAGCGCGCGGCTTTCGAATTGCGCGCTGTCATCGTCCATCAATTGGCTGGCGCAAACCTTCGCCTGGTCCCAGAGCGGCGCGACGAGCCCAAACACTTGGCCGCGATGCTCGACGCATTCGCCCACGGCGAAGATGTCGGGATCGGAGGTGCGCATATCGTCGGTCACGACGATGCCGCGATTCACTTCGAGTTGAGCGGCTTTCGCCAGATTGATATTCGGACGTATGCCGACCGCAAGCACCACAAGGTCGGCCGGCACGAAACGGCCATCGGCCAGCTGCACGCCCTCGACATGGGTTTGCCCGGTGATCTCCTCGGTCTGCCCGTCGGTGAAGAACGCTATGCCGCGGCGATCGAGGTCGCGTTGCAGCATCTGGCCGGCCGCCGCATCGAGTTGCCGTTCCATCAGCGTCGGCATGAGATGCACCAAGGCAACCGACATGCCCCGGCGCTTGAGGCCCCAGGCGGCTTCCAACCCCAGCAGCCCGCCGCCGATCACGACGGCGCGCTTCACGGTGTTGGAGGCGGCAATCATCTTGTCGACATCGGCCAGGGTGCGGAATGCGCAAACACCGGGAAGGCCGAGGCCGGGAATAGGCGGCGCCAAGGGCTGCGAGCCTGTCGCGATCAGCAGGCGATCATAGCGGGTGACGATTCCGCTCTCTGAGGTGATCGTGCGCGCACCGCGATCGAGGCGTTGGATGGCGTCGCCGGCGACGAGGTGAATGCCGTTCTTCTCGTACCACTCGCTATCGTTGATGACGATTTCGTCTTCGGTCTTATCGCCGGCCAGGAGCGAGGAAAGCAGGATGCGGTTGTAATTGACCTGCGGCTCCGCGCCGAAAACCGTGATGCGGTAGCGGTCCCGCGAGCCGAGCTTGAGCAATTCCTCGACCGTGCGCATGCCCGCCATGCCGTTGCCGATGACGACAAGATGCTGGCGCGGGTCGGATATCATGTTCATGCATATCTCCTGCGGTCGTGAGTCGATTTATCCAGCGCGGCCGCGCGGGCGAGAGCCGGTGCCAGCGCCGCGCCGACGATGATGATGGTGGGTGCTGAGCTGGGTAGCGTCGTCACAGTCAGCGGCAAATCCGACAGAGTGGTGGTCTTGCTGATTTCAGACGGGCTGCCGACATCGCAGGCCAGCAGCACCGGCGTCCGTGGGTCCAGACCTTCGCTCATCAGACGTTCGGCAATGACGGCCGCGGCGCCGCGCGCCATATAGAAAACCGTCGTGGCTTGCGGGTCGGCAAGGCTGCGCCAATCCAGGCGTAACTCGTCTCCGGTCTTGGCATGGGCGGTGACGAATTGTACGCGCTGCGCCACGCCCCTGGAGGTCAACGACAAGGCGTTCGCGGCAACCGCAGCCGAAGCCGTTGTTATGCCGGGGACAATCTCAAACGGAATATTCGCATATTCGAGTGCCGCAATCTCTTCGCCCAGCCGCGCAAAGATCGCCGGGTCGCCGCCCTTCAATCGTACGAGCACGCGGCCCGGCTTCGCCAAACGCACAAGCATGCGGTTGATGTCGTCCTGCGCGATGCATGGCGTTCCGGCGCGCTTGCCCACAGCGAAACGTTTCGCGCCGGGCCGGATCAGCGCGAGGATCGCATCGCTGACGAGGGCGTCGTAAAGAACGACATCGGCCTGGGCGAGCAACCGCGCCGCGCGAACGGTCAGCAAATCCGGATCGCCAGGCCCCGCGCCCACAAACACGATTTGCGGCCCGCTTGTTTGAATGCCTGTTTGCATGCGTGTGCCACGCGCCATCGGCTATACCCGCACGGCGGAAAGCACGGCGCCCGAGGGCGCATCTTTGCGCCAATGGCTGCGGATTCTGGCAATGGCGAAGAAGGCGGCAACCGCGAGGCAAGCGAATACGATGAAGCCGAACGCGTAGCTGCCGGTGAATTGCTTCGCGTAGCCGAGGCTCGCGGCCAGATAGAAGCCGCCCAAGCCGCCCGTCATTCCGACCAAACCCGTCATCAGGCCGACGTCGCGGGCGAAGCGCTGCGGCACCAGCTGGAACACCGCGCCATTGCCGGTGCCGAGCGCGCTCATCCCGACGATGAAGACGGCAAGCGTGCCGTACTGCGACAGCGTGCCTTGGCTGACGGCAAACAGAACCGCCGCCACGATGAGATAGACGCAAGACAACGTTATCGTGCCGCCGAAGCGGTCGGCGACAGCGCCGCCGAACGGCCGGAACAGCGATCCGGCAAAAACGCAGGCAGCGGTGAAGTATCCCGCCCTCACCGGTGCAAGGCCAAGCTGATCGTGGAAATAGATCGGCAAGAAGGACGACAGGCCGACGAAGCCGCCGAAGCTGACGCCGTAGAAGAACATCAGCCACCAGGCGTCCGAAATTTTCAGGATGCGCGCGTAATCGCCCAGCGATTTGCGCGGCGGAGAATTTGGGCTGTTCTTCGCGAAGGTAACGAAGATAATGAACACCGCGATCAGCGGCAGCGCGGCAAGGCCAAGAACATTGTTCCAGCCGAAGGCAACGGCGAGCGTCGGCGCCAGCAGCGAGGCCAATACGGTTCCGGAATTGCCTGCGCCCGCAATGCCGAGCGCGACGCCCTGATGCTCCGCAGGATACCAATAGGACACCATCGGCAATGCGATAGCGAAAGACGCGCCGGCGACGCCGAGGACCACGGCCAATGCCAGGATCTGTGCGAAGCTGTGGATGCCGAAGAACCACGCCGCCAGCAGGCCGCCGATCACAATCAGCTGCATGATGATGCCGACGAGGCGCGGCAGCAGCTGGCCGACAAGAATGCCGTTGACGAGGCGGAGCAACGCGCCAATCAGCGTCGGCATCGCCACCATGAGTCCCTTTTGGCCGGCATCGAGATGAAGGTCGGTCGCGATCAACACGGCCAGCGGGCCGAGTAAGACCCACGCCATGAAGCTGAGATCGAAATAGAGAAAGCAGGAGACGAGGGTTGGCAGGTGGCCGCTTTTAAGGAAGGCGCGTTGCATGGCTATGGCTCGCTATCTCAGCGCGCATGCGCGCTGCCGGCTTCGGCCGGATGCGAGCCGCCATTGGCCCGCGAGACTCGCTTGAGACGGCCGAGGCCGTCCTGCTTGCGAAGACCACCCGCCATTGGATGGTCTCCCACGCGTGCCCAAAGCCCGCGCAAACTAACTAGAGCAAGAAACAGGCCAATTTATTGCGGTCGCGAAATGAGCGCTTTTAGGGACGATTTCGTGGAATATCCCTATGGACCAGGGAGATAGCAGCCAAAAGTGCCTCGGACAGAAGCACGAACGATGAAAATTTGTGCAGTGCAATCAATTCGGCTGGGCGGGGTCGAAAATGGCGCCGTCGCAGAAAAGATCCGGCCCCATGGCGAGCGACCCTTGTGGCGTGTCCAGACTCCACGCCGCGCTGTGCCTGCCCTCGATTTTCGTATCCACGGAGGGCACGGCGATGCCCAAGGGCGCAACGGCCGCGCGGAACAGATCGGGCCGATAGATGCGCTCCGCCAGCGTTGAAGATTTATGCTCGGCTCCGATCAAATTCCACCGTGCCATCTCGCGTAAGAACCAAAGCCCGTGCGAGCGCCAAGGAAACATCGCGGCGTTGCGATAAAATACCGACACATTGTTGGAAGCGATCGCGCCGCCGGGCAGCGACGACATGATCGCATGAGCATCGACGTCGAGATATTTGCGCCGCGAAAGAAGAGCGCCGATATAGCTGGCATTTTCCGGCGCATCGCAGAATTGCGCCGCGCGCAGTAAGGCCCGGATAGCGCCAGCCAGCGCTTCGGGATTTTCTTTTCCCCAATTCTCTCGCACGGCGAAGGCCTTTTCCGGGGAATTGTTCCAGATGTCATGCGATGTGGTGATGGACGCGCCCACAGCACTCCGGGCAGCAATGTCGCCCCAAGGCGCGCCGGCGCAAAATCCGTCGATTTGTCCCGATTGCAACGCGCCCACGGCAAGGGCCGGCGGCACGACGGTGATTTTCACGTCGCGGCCGGGCTCCAGCCCTGCCGCGCGCAGCCAATAGCGCAGCAGAAGATTATGCGTGGAATAGGCGTGCACGACCCCGAAAATGGGTGGACGGCCACCATCGAAACTTTGCGCTAACGCCGCGTTTGCAGAAATGTTCTTACGTGTCTCAAGCTCCTGAACCCGCGCTGCAATCTTGGTGGACAACGTCACCGTGTTTCCACCAAGGCTTGTCCCACATGGGATAAGAAGAGGTTGTGCTACGCCGCGCAGACCCAAATGGATCGCAAAGGCGAGCGGCGGCAGGACGATTGCGGCATCGAGCAAACCATAGGTGAGCTTGTCGGCAATGTTGGCCCAGGAGGGCTCGCGAACAAGTTCGGCGTCCACGCCGTTCTCGTTAAAAAAGCCGAACTCATGCGCCACGATAAGAGGCGCCGCATCGGTCAGCCGAAGGAATCCCACGCGTAATTTAGGTCCGGGGCGCATGGCCGTCTTCCTTCCTAACGAATTCCGCCACGATTTCGGAAAGCTTCCGGCTTTCGTTCATGGCTTTGCGCCGCAGCCAGCGATAGGCCTCAGGCTCCGTCATTTTCCTGTCGCGCATGAGAATTGCCTTGGCGCGTTCGACAAGGCGGCGCTGTTCCAAACGCTCATTGGCATTCGCTAATTGCGATTCCACCTGCCGGTAGCGCCGGAACACGGCAATCGCCGAGGCGATAATCGGCTGCACGTCGTTTGGCGAAACATCGGATAGATTGTACGAGCACACGCCAGCAGCGATGGCCTGTTCGATCATCCCGCTATCAGGCTCGTCGGAAAACATGATGACGGGGCGCGGCGCTTGCTCCGACAGAGAGCGTATATCCTCAAGGATATCGCGGTCCGGGAGCGCCATGTCGACGATCACCAGATCGGGCGAAATCCTTTGGACGCTCGCGACGAGATCCAAACCCGGGCTCGCGCGCGAAATATCCAAAAATCCGGCTTGCTGAAGCTTCTGTTCCAGAGCTTGGGCGCGCGCCGCGTCGGTATCGATCAGCAGAATCTTCAATGACATTACGCGCGCGCGAAGAGGTGAGGCATCGTCACCTTTTCACAATGGCGCGTGATTGCAAGTCTCGAATGTGCGCAGTTTGTGATCAGCAATAGCGGCGCGCTGAACAAAATCTGTGCAAGGGGAATCGCAGCAAAAGGGAGCGCATACGGCGCTCATCGCGCCTTGCGAGTGCTGCGTTACGCCCTGGGCAGAACTATTTCTGCGTCAGCGCTCTTACGATGGCCTACCATTAGCCTGGACGGTCCCGCTCGCCGCACACGAGTAGGCCCACAAACGGAATGGGAGTAATGCGAGCGGAACTATTTCCGGCCGCAATAACCACATAACGAAAATGTAAGGCCCTAAATGCCAAGGCTGCGTGAGAGCGGCGGAATCCGGCCCTTGCAATGTGCGGTTTGGACTTCAAAATGACTATATAGATAGAGACAAGAGCGCGATGCAGCCGCGCCGGCAATAAGCCAGAGAGGTCGAGGTCCCGAAATGAATGCGCCCGTCATGAATAAGCACGTCTCCGTTTCCCGCCGCCAGGCCCTGCAAGGCATGGGTGCGCTGGTGGTGATGATCCCGAGCTCGAGTTTTGCCGCGGAAGCCACCGGCGCCGCCGCAAAGGCGGCCGCCGAAGGTAATGCCGTGGCCTCGGTCGCTCTCGATCCGGCGCAGCTCGATTCCTGGCTGGCCCTGGCGGCCGACGGCAAGGTCACGGCCTATTTCGGCAAGGTCGATATGGGTCAGGGGGCCAATGTCGCCATCGCGCAAATGGTCGCCGACGAACTCGATGTGCCGCTCGACAGCGTCTTCATCAAAATGGACGACATGTCGGTCACCATCAATCAGGGTGACGTGAGCGGAAACTCGGCCATCTCCAATGCCGGCATGGTGTTCCGCGTCGCGGCCGCCGAAGCGCGCAAGGTTCTGCTCGAACAGGCCGCCGCGAAATTCAATGTTCCGGTCGAGCGCCTCACGGTGGCGAATGGCGTCATCACCGTCAGTGGCGATGCCGGCAAGAAAGTCACCTATGCCGAATTGGTCGGCGGCAAGAAGTTCAACACGCCGGTCGAATGGAATAAGCAATATGGCAATCCGCTCGCCATCACCGGCAAGGCGAAGCTGAAAACGCCCGAACAATTCAAGGTCATCGGCACGTCGGCCGATCGCCGCGATATTCCCGGCAAAATTTTCGCCACCATGCCCTACATCACCGACATCAAGGTGCCGGGCATGTTGCATGCGCGCATGATCCGTCCGCCTTTCGCCGGGCAGACGATTGTCGCCGTGGATGAGGCGAGCATCAAAGACATTCCGGGTGCGCGGGTGGCGCGCAAAGGCGAAGTGCTGGCCGTTGTCGCGCCGAAGGAATGGGATGCGTTGCGCGCGCAAACCGCGCTGAAAGTGACGTGGTCGGAGCCGAAGGATGTTTTTCCCACTTCGGCGGAACTCTACAATTACATCCGCACCGCGCCGGCGACGAAGACCACCGTCGAAGTGAAACCCAAAGGCGATCTTGCTGCGGCCTTTACCGGCGCGGCCAAGGTGGTCGAAGCCGAATATGAATGGCCGTTCCAGAGCCACGCCTCGATGGGCCCGGCTTGCGCCATTGCCGACACGAAGCCGGATCGCGTGACGCTGTGGACCGGCACGATGAAGCCGCATTTTGCGCGCGCGGGTCTCGCCAAGCTGCTGGGCTTCAAGGAAGACCAGGTTCAGGTCAACTGGATCGAAGGTCCGGGCTCTTACGGCCGCAACGATGCGGGCGATGCGGGTGCGGATGCCGTCATCGTCAGCCAAATCGTCGGCGCGCCCGTACGTGTGCAATATACGCGCGCCGAAGCGACGGCCTGGGATCCGAAGGGCCCGCCTTCGGTGCACAAGGTCAAAGCGGGCTTGGACGCCAACGGCAAAATCGTCGCGTGGCAATTCTCCTCGCGCGCCATTCCGCGTCTCGACGTGGCGCAGCGCGAAGGCGAACCGGGAGATACGCTGGCCGGCCAGGCGCTGGGCGTGAAACCGACGCCGGGTCCGGTGTTCGGCATTCCGACGCATCTTTATGTATTCGGCGATTCCGAGGTGAGCTGGGAAACGGTCGCGCCCTTGATGCCGATGAATTCGCCGCTGCGCACCTCGCATTTGCGCGACCCTCTGGGACCGCAGCTGCATTTCGCAGTGGAATCCTTCATCGACGAAGCGGCCGAAGCGGCCAAGGCCGATCCGGTCGAATTCCGCCTCAAGCACATGACGGATGAGCGACACATCGCGGCGATCAAGACCGCGGCGGAAAAATCCGGCTGGAAAGCAGGTCCCGCCGGAACGCGGCGCGGCAAGAATGGCGATCTGCTCACCGGCCAAGGCATCGGTTACGCCGAGAATTCCGGCGGCTGCGCCGCGGTGGTGGCCGATGTCGAAGTGAACCCGTCAACCGGCCGGGTATGGGTGAAGAAGCTCACCGTGGCGCATGATTGCGGCCTCATCATCAATCCGAAAACGCTGACATCGGTCGTCGAAGGCAATGTGATGCAGGGCGTCAGCCGCGCGATCTACGAGGAAGTAACTTTCGACAAGCGCAAAGTCACGAGCGACGACTGGGTCACCTATCCGATTCTGGAAATCCAGGATGCGCCGGAGACGCTGGATGTCATCCTGCTCAATCGTCCGAACGATCCCTCTTGCGGCGCCGGCGAAGTCGCCATCCGCATGGTAGCGGGCGCCATCAACAACGCTGTCTATGAAGCAACAGGACGGCGCATCCGCCGTGGCCCGCTGACGCCCGCGCGCGTCAAGGCCGCGATCGCCTAACCCGAAAATCATTTAAGCGAAATAAGCCCGCCCGTAACGGCGGGCTTATTTGTTTCGGCCCGGACGAATTGAGATCAACTTTTCTGCGGCTTCTGCCAAATCACCCAAAGGTGTCCGCGCACCGGTGGTGCGGAAGCCAGCGGATTGAGGAAAGTCACGATCAGTGCGCGTCCGCGCCGATGGTCGTTATCTTCGACAAGCGTGCTCATCGGTGGCGAGCAGCGCGCGCCTGAGCATTCCAGCATGGCGGATTGGTCTGCCGCACTCGCGCAATAAACTTTTAGAATTTTTGCCGAACGCGGCAGCAACAGGCCGAGATTGGTGCGGCCGCCGGCCGGTACGGCGTCTGCCGTCGTCGCCGTCGTCACTTGAACGCCCGGCCGTTTCAGATCGGCCATCATTTGATCGTGCATGACGCCGTTTTCGCTTACCGACCAATCGGCGCAAAACGGATAGTCGACGGGAAGCCGGGCGACGAAATTTCCTGGATCTGCGGGCAGACCCGACTGCGCCCACCAGGGCGGCGTCATCAAGCTTGAGAATACGAACCAGGTCGCGGCGATGCCGGCCACGACAAACGCGCCGCGCCACCACAGCGTCCTGAAGCTCGTGCGAGTGGGCGCGCTTCCATCGGGGCGAAGCACCGCGTCACGCAGCGATGTTAGGGCGCCGTTCATCGCCATTACGGTGCGAATATAATCGGTGACGCGTCAAGCGCGCCCGATTCGTCAGGTCTTTCAGGATGTTCGCTACGCTATTCGGCGGGCGATTCCGCAAGGTGCGGTGCAGCATCGCTGCGCTTCGTACGCGCACCCAGCTCTTCGAGTTCGATCAGCGTCAGCATGCCGAAGAATGCGCCCGTCGAAAGACAGATATGCCAGAGGAAATGCGAACCGAACGGAATGAAACTGCAGGCATAAGAATCGAGGATTCGGAACGCGAGACCGGCAATCGCCAGTACAAGCGATAGCGCGCCGAAACCCGCCGCGCGTTTTGAGAATTGATAGGTGCGCGCCACCAAGCCGCTGCCGACGAAAATCACGGCGGGCGCCATCGATGTCCAGCGTCCCCAGCCGCCGCCCCAGGAGAACACCGAAAAGCTGCGCAAGAACTCGGTCAGATAATAGAAGCCGACGGCAATGGGCACGGAGAGCCAGATCGGCGCGATCCGCCGCGCCCAGAGGAAAACCATCACCATCAGGAAGGCGACGCCCGGCCAAACGTCGAAGGTCAGCGCCCAGCGCTCGCGCGTGCCATGCCAAAGGAAACTGCCGACGCCATTGGCGAGCAGCAAGAACGCGGCAAGATAGAGATCGGCCGCGCGCGGCGTACGGCGAATGACGAGATAGAAAGAGGCGATGCCGAAAAGAATGGCCGTATTGGAAAAGGTGTTCACAGGCTCGGCCGGAAACACATCCGCGATATAGCCCGCGGTCTCGCAATACATAGGCCCAAAGGTCGGCATTTGCATTTGGCGAGCCTATAACACATCGTTTCCGCGACCAAGATAATGGCGCGTAATGTTGGATTTCACGCCCGTCTTCAAGCTCTACGCCCATACGCGGCGGCGGGCTTTGACGCGCCAGAATGCGGCAAAGGCGCAGGAACGCCAATTGGCCGCGCTTCTCGCGCAGGCGCGCAATACGCGTTTCGGCCGCGATCATTCGTTTTCAAAGATCCGAACCATCGCCGATTTCCAGCGCGCGGTGCCGCTCCGGCGCTATGAGGCGATGTGGACCGATTACTGGCAGAAGGATTTCCCCAACCTCCTCGACATTTCTTGGCCCGGGAAAATTCCCTTCTTCGCGGCAACATCCGGCACTACGTCGGGGACATCGAAATATATTCCGGTGACGGAAGCGATGAACCGCGCCAATACGCGCGCCGCCTTCGATGTGCTTGTGCACCATCTGGCTAATCGCCCTTTGAGCCGCGCACTCGGCGGCAAAACCTTCATGCTGGGCGGCTCAACCACTCTCGTGAAACAAACCGACGGCGTATTCGCGGGCGATCTTTCCGGTATCGCTTTTCGCCAAACACCGCCCTGGTTTCGTGGGCGGACCTTTCCCCCGCCCGCAATTTCCGGTGAACATGATTGGGAAAAGAAGATGGATGCCATTGCGGCCTTGGCGCCCGGCGAAGACATCCGCATCGCCGGCGGAACGCCCACCTGGCTTTTGCGTCTTTTCGAACGCCAGCAAGCCCTGACGCAAAAAGACATTCAATCGCTTTATCCGAAGCTCGAGCTTCTTGTTCACGGCGCGGTCAATTTCAAACCCTATCGCGAACGCTTTGCCGCGCTTCTGCCGCGCGTAGATTTTCGTGAGGTCTATGCGGCGTCCGAAGGTTTCATCGCGCTGCAGGATGAAACGCCCGGCGAGGGCCTGCGCGTGATGGCCGATAATGGCCTCTTCCTGGAGTTCGTCCCCATTTCCGAATTGGACAGCGCGTCGCCCACGCGCCATGCGTTGGCCGATATCGCGGTCGGCGAGGATTATGCCCTGGCGCTTTCGAGCTGTGCCGGATGCTGGGCCTATCTGATTGGCGATACGGTCCGCTTTGTGTCGCGCGATCCGCCGCGGCTTCTGATCACCGGCCGCACCAGCTATTTCATGTCGGCCTTCGGCGAGCATCTAACGGGGGAAGAAATTGAAAACGCCGTTTCAACCGCTGCCAAGGATATCGGCGTGTTCGTTACCGACTTCGCCATGGGCGCCATTCATGCCGTGCCGCCGGAAACCAAAGGCCGGCATCGCTATGTGGTGGAATTTGCCGAACCGCCGCCGCCTGAATCGCTGTGGTGCTTTGCGGCGAAGCTCGACGACACTTTGCGCGAGCAAAACGACGATTATCGGCACTATCGCAACGGCGATATTCTTATCCGTCCGCCCGAAATTGTTCTGGCGCCGCCGGGCAGCTTTGCCGCTTGGATGAAGGCGCGTGGCCGCATGGGCGGCCAAAACAAAGTGCCGCGCGTGATCAACGACACAAATCTTTTCGGCCACTTACAGGCTTTCGTTTCCCAGCAAAAATAGCCACTCTCCCGCGCATGGCTTCCGAAGGCATCGTCATCGTCACGTCCATTCCGCCCGCCATTTCACGGCGCGATAATGGCCGGCCCGTTGGCGAGGCGTATCAGAGGCGCTGTATCCAATCCTGGGCGGAAAATGGCTTTCGCATTCTCTCCGTCAACGACAAAAGCGAAATTGCGGATTTGGCCGCGCGCTATCCGCAAGTCGAATTTGTAACGACAGACCGCAATGCCGGCGCGTTGTCGGGGCGGAAAAATCCCTATATCGCAGATCTGTTGTCGGCGCTGATGAACGCGCCGGAGCGCGTAACGGGAATCGTCAATAGCGATATCCTGTTCGAACCTTGCGCCGCTTGGCGCGAGCAATTGCCGAACCTCGTCCGCAACGCGGTGGTTACCGGGCAACGGCGCGATACTGCGTCGTTGCAGAACGGTGTGTTTGGAAAATATTTCTACGGGTTCGATTATTTTTTCTTCGAGCGCGAGGCTGTGGCCAAGGCGACCGAATGGGCAGGCGATTTCGCCATGGGTCTACCCTGGTGGGATTATTGGCTGCCTTTGGCGATGGCGTTGCAAGGACGCAAGATCGTCGCGCTCGATCGTCCGGCCGTGCTTCATCTGGAGCACGGCAATGCCTACCAGGAATCCTTGTGGCTGCGCTTCGGCGGCGACCTGGCCGAATTTATTCTCAAGAGCGAAAAAGAATTTGTGGGCACGATGGCGGAACGCGCGATGCCGTTCATCGCGGCCGCCCGGCGCCTCAGTGAATTCGGCAAAGCCGGAGACGCAGAAAACACGCGGCTTGCCATTGCCGGTCTTTCGACGGTGTTGAGCGAATTGATCCAGAAAGACGCGATGCGGCTGGAATGTACCAGCCCAAATGACGATGCCTTCTGCGATGTCGATGAACGCACAGAGGTCGGCGCATTTTTCGACATGGCGACCGAACTCGATAAGAACCGCCGCTTCGATGAGGCCGCCAAATTATACGAGCGGATTCTGGCCCGGTATTCTGAAGATGCCGTGGTTCTTGCGCAGGCGGGACGCAATGCGCATCGCCGGCGCGATTTTGCGAAAGCGGTAGAGCTTCTCTCCCGAGCGGCGGAGATCGATTCTGACAATGCCGGACTTTCGGTCAGTCTCGGGCTTGCTCTGGCCGCGGCGGGTAATCCCGAACAGGGGACCGCGTCTTTCGAGCGCGCACTCGAAACAAACCCGCAAGAGGGATCGGCGTATTATTATCTCGCTCTAGCGCGCTTGCCGGAAGGTCGGCACCGCGAAGTCGTGACGCGCTTCGAAGCGGCCTTGGGCGTCAATCCGAGCCCGGCCAATGCCGAGTGGCTCAGGCTTCTTCATCAGGAATTGAACCGCCACGGCGCTTGACCCCGCCAAGGACTGAAGCCCAATCTCGGCCCATGCAATTCTATTCGCCCGCCGGACAGGACGAACAACTCCTGCAGCTTTTCTTCCGGGGAAAGCGCGACGGGCGCTTCCTTGTCTTGGGCGATGACGCGGCCATTCATACCAAGGTCTTTGCAGAGTTTATGGATTGGCAAGGCGCTTCGAAACCCGAGGTGCAAGCGGATGCGCACGGCGTTATCGACCTCTGCGTGATCGGCGCCAAATCCTATGCGGCAAATGTCTTGCAAACGATCGATTTCGACCGCGCCAAAATCGAGGTGATTCTGCTCGATGCCGGGCGCGACGCCGACGAGGCGGCAAAATTCCTCGCGGCGAAGGGCTATGACGCCGTCACGCAATCCGGCCCCAGTCACATCTTCAAACGCAAACATGTAAAACGGCTGGCGACCACTTCGGTGATTTGTGCGGTGTGGCATGGCGATGCCAAACGCCATGAATTGTTGCGTGCGCATGCGGCCAATCTCGTCGCGCAAACTATTCCGGTCGAGCCGATCTATGTTTTCGACAATGGCGATCCGCCGCCCGTCTGGCTCGAAGGGCGCTGTTTCTCCGCGCGCGAGAAGCTCTCGATCTATCAAGCATGGAATCTCGGCCTGTCGCTGGTCGCCACGCCTTATATGATGAATCTCAATCTCGACGATCGCCTGGCGCCCGATGCGGTGGCCACGCTTGAAGCCGCGCTCCGGCGCGAAAACGCCAGCGTTGCCGGCGGCGATTGGAAACTTTGTTACAGCCAGGAAGACACCGACAAGGTGGAGTCTTGCTATCCCTCATCCCGTATTCCGTTCCTGCCCGCGCGTCCGCCCGCGCCCGGCTCGCTGACCCGGCTGGGCTCCGGCAACGAGCGGGCCACGCTCGGGCCCGCCGTGATGTGGCGCACGGACGTGCATCTCGCCGCGCCGCGCTATCCCTGGCGTTTCCCGGACGGCACATTGATCCGCACGGTCGCAGATGGCGCCTGGTGGGTGGTGCTGCAGCAGCATGCGCAGGCCAAGCTCGCTCGCCTGCCCTTGATCATCGGCAATTATCACAGCCATCCGGCCGACCAGGCGGAGTATCGATCGGCTCCCTATGACGAGCGCGAGTTGCTGCAAAAACTCGGCGTCTCTCTGATCTGATTACCAGAGACCGTAATGCACCGCGTGCAACTCGACATCGACGTCGGGCAGCGTCGCCGCCACGCCCTTGGCGCCTTGCAGCGAAACCTCGGGCACATATTCCACGCCCGACGGCGTCATGATCTCATCGTTTTTGATCGCGTCGGCGATCCATTTCACCTGCGTACGCAGATAACCGAGCGTGATGAGGCCGGTCATGGGCGCGGCACCGTGGCGGCCGTTGCAATTGTAGAAATAGGCGCCGCACGGCGTCGTCGACGGATCGACCACCAAGACGCGTGATTGCTGCGGCCCATGGATAGCGGCGAAATCGGTGAAGATCTTGCTCGCATCGGTCGCGATCGGCGCTTTCAAAACGAGATAGGGATTGAGGAAGGTGCATTGCACGGCCTCGAACCCGTTGACGGTCTTATGCTCGACATCGGCGCGCTGATCGAAAGCCCACTCTTCCTGCACGGCATAGCGATGGCCTTTCTGCGTCACGCGCGCGCGTGCCTTGGCGGGAACGTTCTGCGACAGCACATCGAAGGTAAAATCGCTTTTCCCGCCATGCCGGGCGAGAAGCGCGGCGGTCGCCGACATGGAATTTCCGCACCACACGGCTTCCGCGGAATTGTCCTTCACCTGATAGCAGAGAGCGCGATAGCCATTGGCGTCGCCGCCTTGGTCGATGAGAACAAGTTTGCCGCGCGCTGCGGCTTTGCGGTTTTCCGGAAACGGATCGAACAGGCGCGACACGGCTTGCGCGTCCGAAGCACTCCATTGCTCGAGCTTGGGCGAGCGCGCTGGCAAGACGCAGCAAAGCCCCACCGTGCGCAGAACGCCGCCGCGCGTGGTGGCGAAAGCGGCGCCCGGAAAGCTCGCCGGAACCTCGGCATAGGGATAGCCGGGAATGGCCGGATCGGGGGCGCCCGCCGATTTACCGAAAGGAAGAACTGCAGAAGTCATGGCCGTCTCGCGCTTTAGGGAATTTTCGGGCGGACTATAGGGGATGACCTGGACCCGCTCTACTGCTTAATCTGCCGCTCAAGCGTGCGCCGCGTCAGCGTATCCGGGGGGATTTGGGAATGAACGGTTCAGCGGCGAAGGGCGAAAAGCGCCATCTCGCCATGGTGATGGTGGCGTCGTCGTCGGGCACCACCTTCGAGTGGTACGATTTCTTTGTCTTCGGTCTCTTGGCGCCGATCATGGCGAAGCAATTCTTCGCCGGGGTCAACGAAACCGCCGCCTTCATCTTCACCTGGCTCACCTTTGCCGCAGGCCTCGCGGCGCGCCCTTTCGGCGGCGTGATCATCGGCCATATCGGCGACCGGCTGGGGCGAAAATACGCCTTCCTGCTCACCATCGTCTTGATGGGCGTCGCCACTTTCACTATCGGCCTCTTGCCCACCTATGCGCAGGCCGGCGTCATCGCGCCCATCGTTCTTGTTCTCTTGCGCCTATGCCAAGGTTTCGCCGTGGGCGGCGAATATGGCGGCGCTGCGATCTATCTTGCCGAACATGCGCCCGCCGCCAAGCGCGGTTTGTTCACCAGCGCAGTGCAGATCGCGGGCCCCCTCGGCCTCATCATCGCGTTGATCGTCATGCTGGCCACGCGCGAAGCCGTGGGCGATGCCGCCATGGCGGAATGGGCGTGGCGCATTCCTTATTTGCTGTCGCTCGTGCTTCTCGTGATCTCGGTGTGGATCCGGTTGCATCTTCAGGAATCGCCGCTGTTCCAGAAAATCCACAAGCAAGGCGCGCTGTCGAAAGCGCCGCTCAAGGAAACGCTGTCCGAATGGCGCCATCTGCGCTTGGTGATCATCACCTTCTGGGGCATCTGCGCCGCGCAAGGCGTCACCTGGTACACCTATCATTTCTACGCACCGTCGTTTCTCGATCGCATTCTTCATGTCGATCCGTCGATCACCAACACGCTGCTGCTCTATGCGGTGATCTGCAGCCTGCCGATCTATGTGTTCTTCGCCTGGCTCTCCGATCGCATCGGCCGGAAGAATCTGATGGCCGGCGCCATCGCGCTGGCCACGCTGCTGCTCTTTCCGCTGTTCCATCTCCTGGCCGAAGCGGCCAATCCGGCGCTCGTCGCGGCGCAACGCTCAGCGCCCATCGCTGCCGTCGCCGATCCCGAAACCTGCTCGGTGCAATTCGATCCCGTGGGTACCGGAAAGTTCGTTTCGTCCTGCGATATCTTAAAGAGCACGCTCGCCGGTTTGGGCGTCAGCTACACGAACAGGTCCGCCTCGCCCGGCACGCTGGCCGCGGCCAATATTGGGAGCGCGCGTGTTGAGAGCATCGAAGGCGCCGGGCTTTCTCCCGCCGATCTGACGACAGCCAAATCCGATTTTGCCGCGCGTTTGAAGACAGCGCTGAAAGAGGCAGGCTATCCCGAAAAAGCCGATCCGGCGCAGATCGATCGCTGGGCTGTCTTCGCCATCCTGATGGCGTTCGTGTCGTTGGCGGCGATGCTGTTCGGCCCCATGGCGGCGGCGATGGTCGAGCTGTTCCCGACGCGCATCCGCTACACGGCGCTCTCGACGCCCTATCATGCCGCCATTGGCTGGCTCGGCGGCTTCATGCCCGCGATCTCGTTTGCCATGGTGACGGCGAACGGCAATGTCTATTACGGCCTCTGGTATCCCGTCGTGATTTCGGGGATCGCCGCGCTGGTAACGTTTTTCTTCCTGCCGGAAACCCACAAGGAAGATATTTCCCGCTAGAGCATTTTCCCGCGAAGTGCGTTCGCGGTTCGCGTCAGAAAATGCGACAATTACCAGCCCCAATAAAAAAAGGCGCGCCGAGTGCGCGCCTTTTCTGCGTTGTAAGCGAAAATAATCAGCCGAAGCGGCCGGTGATGTAGTCTTCGGTCTGCTGCTTGGCCGGCGCCGTGAACACGCGTTCGGTTTCGCCGTATTCGATCAATTCGCCAAGGAACATGAACGCCGTGTAGTCGGAAACGCGCGAGGCCTGCTGCATGTTATGGGTCACGATTGCGATCGTGTAATCCTTGCACAGCTGCTCCATCAGTTCCTCGATCTTGGCGGTCGAGATCGGATCCAGCGCCGAGCAGGGCTCGTCCAGGAGGATGATTTCCGGCCGCGTCGCCACGGATCGCGCAATGCAGAGGCGCTGCTGCTGCCCCCCCGAAAGCGACATGCCCGAAGCATGCAGCTTGTCCTTCACTTCGTTCCACAAGGCCGCGCGGGTGAGAGCTTCCTCGATGCGGCCTTCCATTTCCGAACGCGGCAGGCGCTCATAGAGCTGAATGCCGAAGGCGATATTGTCGTAGATGGTCATCGGGAATGGCGTCGGCTTCTGAAACACCATGCCGATCTTGGCGCGCAACAGGTTCAAATCGACGCCGCGCGCCAGGATGTTTTCGCCGTCGACCAGCACTTCGCCTTCGGCGCGCTGATTGGGATAGAGCTCGTAGATGCGGTTCAGGATGCGTAGAAGCGTGGACTTGCCGCAGCCCGACGGCCCGATAAAGGCGGTCACTTTCTTTTCCCGCAGGGACAGCGAGATGTTCTTCAGCGCTTTGGTGGCGCCGTAATAGAACGACAGGTCGCGCAATTCGACCTTTGTCTTTTCTCCACTCATGACGAACTCCGTTCCTGCCGGGATGCTATTGCGCGGGCGATGATGCTGAGAACGAGAACCGCTGCGGTAATGAGCAGCGCGCCCTCCCAGGCAAGCCGCTTCATCTCCTCGAACGGCTGCATGGCAAAATTGTAGATCGTCATCGGCAGATTCGACATCGGCGCGTTCAGATCCGTGCTCCAGAACTGATTGTTCAGAGCGGTGTACAGAAGCGGCGCGGTTTCGCCGGAGATACGCGCCACGGCCAGCAGCGCGCCGGTGATCATGCCCGCCCGCGCCGCTTTCCATGTCACATGCGCAACCACGCGCGCCCGTGGTGCTCCGAGAGCCGATGCCGCTTCGCGCAAGGTATTCGGGATCAGCAGCAGCATGCCCTCGGTGGTGCGAACCACCACCGGGATCACGATGGTCGTCAAAACCACCACGCCGGCGAAGCCCGAGAAATGGCCCATGGAAACGACCATGACTTCATAGATAAAGAGGCCCAGCAGAACCGAGGGCGCCGAAAGCAGGATGTCGTTGACGAAGCGCACCACAAAGGCGAGCCGCGAATGGCGGCCATATTCGGCGAGGTAGGTTCCGGCGAGAATGCCGATCGGCGTGCCGATGAACGTGGCCAGTGTCGTGATGATCAAGGATCCAACGATGGGGTTGAGCAAGCCGCCGTCTTCGCCCTGCGTCGGCGTCATCTCGAGGAACAGCTTAGTACTGATGCCGCTCAGTCCGTAATAGAGCAGCGCACCCAAAACGAGAGCGAGCAAACTGAGTCCGATAATGGTGGCGATCAGTGAAAGCGTGAGAAAGATCGAATTGCGGATGCGCCGCCCGGCATAACGCGTTTGGCCGATCATGAGCGACCCCCCGCGCGCTGCTCGAGGCGGTAGAGCATGTATTGCGCCGAGGCGAGCACGATAAACGTGATAACGAACAGGATGAGGCCGAGTTCGATCAACGATGCGGTGTAGAGATCGCCCACCGCCTCGCCGAATTCATTGGCGATGGAGGCAGAGATCGTCGTGCCCGGCGCCATAATCGAAGCGCTGATGCGGTGCGCATTGCCGATAACGAAAGTGACGGCCATGGTCTCGCCGAGCGCGCGCCCGAGCGCCAGCATGGTGCCGCCGACGACGCCGCCGCGCGCGTAGGGAAGCACCACGTTCCAGATCACTTCCCACGTGGTGCCGCCCAGGCCATAGGCGGCCTCTTTGAGCACAGGAGGCACCGTTTCGAACACGTCGCGTGTGATCGCGGTGATCAAGGGCAGGATCATCACGCCCAAGATGATTCCCGCGGTGAGGATGCCGATGCCGTAGGGCGGGCCGGCGAAGATCGTGGAAAGAACCGGCACGTCGATCAGATTGTCGATCAGCCAAGGTTGAAGGGTCTGCTGCAGAAACGGCGCAAGCACGACGAGACCCCAGATGCCGTAGATGATGCTGGGAATGCCGGCGAGCAATTCGATTGCGATGCCGACGCTGCGGCGAAGCGGCCGCGGGCAGAGTTCGGTCAGGAAGATGGCGATGCCGATGCCGACCGGAACCGCCATCAGCATCGCAATGACGGATGTCATCAGCGTGCCGTAGATCGGCGCGACGGCGCCGAAAATTTCGCGCGCGGGATTCCAGGTTTCGGTGACAAGGAAGTCGAAACCAAATGCCTTGATCGAAGGCATGGCACCGGAGACGAGCGAATAGATCAGCCCGACGAACATCAGTAGCACCAGAAGGGCGCAAGCTTGCGTCACGTGCTTGAAAATACGATCCGCCAGCATCTCTCGCCCCATGCGGCGGGCACGCTCTTTGGCGGAATCCGCGGGCGATTTTGAGTGAATATGTTGGGACAAGGCTAGATCGACCATGGCGGGTTAAGGGGTGCTCCCAAAAAAAGGAGCGGGAGGCCTTATCGACGCTCCCGCTCCATTTTCTCCAATCCGGAGGACTTTGCGAAGGGTGGTTTCCCACCCTTCTTTTTAGTTCATAGACGTCTTACGGGTTGACGCCTTCGATCTGCTTCCAGGTCGTCTCGACCATGCCCGTCAGATTGTCCGGCAGGGCGACATAATCGAGCTGCAGAGCAAGCGCGTCGCCGCTGGCATAGGCCCATTTGAAGAATTTGAGCGTCTCGGTGCTCGCTGCCGCATCCATCGGCTTCTTGTGGATCAGGATGAAGGTCGCCGCCGTGATCGGCCACGATTCCGCGCCGGGCTGATCGGTCAGGATCGTGTTGTAACCCGTCGCCGGATCCCATTTCGCATTGGCCGCGGCCGCTTGCATCGAAGGCACGCTCAAGCTGACGGTCTTGCCGTCCTTGTTCATCATCTTCGTGTAGGTCAGCTTGTTCTGTTTGGCGTAAGCGAATTCGACGTAACCGATGGCGCCGGCAGTTTGCGCGACGTTGCTGGCGACGAATTCGTTACCTTTTGCGCCGATGCCCACCGGCCAATCGACCATGGTGCTTTCTCCGACGCGGCCCTTCCACTCCGGGCTCACTTTGGAGAGGTAGTTGGTGAAGTTGAACGACGTGCCCGAAGCGTCCGAACGGCGCACGACGAGAATGGCGCGGTTGGGAAGGTTGACGGTCGGGTTCAGCTTCTTGATCGCCGGGTCGCTCCAATTGGCGATGTTGCCGAGGAAGATTTCGGCAAGCGTCGCGCCGTCGAGCACGAGTTGGTCGGGTCCGATGCCGGGCAGATTGACGACCGGCACGATGCCGCCGATGACGGCGGGGAATTGCACCAGGCCGTATTTGTTCAGCTCCGCGGTGCCGAGCGGCATATCCGTGGCGCCGAAGGTCACCGTCTTGGATTCGATCTGCTTGATGCCGCCGCCCGAACCGATGGCTTGATAGTTCAAGCCCGTGCCGGTCGTGCCCTTATAGACCGCGGCCCATTTGTTATAGATCGGAGCAGGAAAGGTCGCGCCGGCGCCGGAAATGTCGGCGGCGAACGCGGCCGCGCTCATGCTGAGCACAGCTATGCCGGCAACGGCGCCGGTCATGATTTTCGAATAGAACGTCATTGGGATCCCTCTTGGTTGGGTTAAATTCAGTTGCGCGGGTCGCGCCCGGCGTCAGCTCACCGGCGCGATAACAGGGCTGTTGCACGTCATGACTGTCACGCTTTGACGAAGCTTTTATGACAGGGCGGAACTAGGCTTATCCCATTGTTTTGGATAGATAATTTTAGGCAAAGAAAAACCCGCCGGTCGGCGACAGGCGGGTTTAGTTGGGGGACAGTTACTCTGTAGGGATTAGAACTGGAACTGAGTGCGCCAGCCGATGGTATCGAACTTCTGACCGATCTGGACGCCGGCGGAATTCAACTTGTCGACATCGACCATGCCCCAGTCGAGCACCATGCGGACGTTCTTGTTGGGGTACCAGTTCAAGCCGAGGGTGATGACCTTCTGCTCGCCGCCACGGATGCCGCCGACCGGCACGGCCGTGCCTTTGCTGCCTTCGTTCCAATTGAGGTCCATGTTGCTGTAGCGCGCGGCCAATTCCCACGCGCCCCATGAATCGCCATTGAGCGAGAAGGCATTGATGACGTTCGGCGCCTGCCATGCGGCCATCTCGTTCTTGTCCGAGGTGGTCTGGTAAACGCGCGATTCACCGGTGATGACCCACGACGCGTCAACGTACCAGCCGGAGAATTCCGGATTGCCGTCCGGCCGCAGAGCCGCAAATTGCGGCGCGGTGGCAGAGCGACGATAGAAATCGAGATCGCGATCGACGCCGAAATTGTACCATTCGCCGCCGACATAGAAGTTCTCGAAGTTGGCGCCGCCTTCAAAGCCCCAGAGCCAGCCGCCTGTCATCGCGTTGCAGGTCGTGCTGCCGCTTAAGGCGCACTGGCTGCCCGTGAGGCCCGTCGTGATCAGCTGGTTGCCGTCGATGCGCAGTTCGGGACGTTCGGAGAAGGTGATCGTCCGCGCGCTGCCGCCGGCGCCGCCGGTGAGGCTCATGATCTTCGCGCCGCTCATGCCGACTTGCGCGTTCGAAAGCGTGCCGTCGCTCCAGAACCGGTACGCGGCGCGGCCGAGGATTTGCGTGCCTTCGTCGTTGCCGTGGTTGTTGGAGTTGTTGCCTGTCTTCTGGCCGGTAAAGGCGCCGGAAAGGAGGATGTGGTCGCCCGGCATTAGGAAGTCGGTTTTGTCGTAGGTAAGTTCGATGCCGCGCCGTGCATCGCTGCCGCCGAACGCGTCGGTCGCGATGTTGTTGATGGCGGCGCGCTCGATGAAGGTGAGGTTCGCCGAAGACGTGGCGTCGCTCATCGTGAAGATCGGCTGCATGACGCCGAGGTTCAAGCGCCAGAACGGAACACCGATATACGCCACGCGTGCTATATTCACCGCCGCATCGGCGCCTTCGGAATTCGAACCGCCGAAGTTCAGGCGGAACTCGTACCAGAAGTCCTTGAAGCTGCGGCCTTCCACGCCGAGATAGGCGCGGCGAATGCCGGCGCCGGAGGCGAGATCCTTGAACTGAGCCTGACCTTCGCCCGCTGCTCCGTTACAGCCTGCTTTCGCCGTATTACACGTGTATTCCTTCCTCTGCAGGAAGTGCGCGACATCGAATTGGAAACGCGCGCGAACGGCCATCGAAAAACGTCCGTCGCCTGTCGCGATCACCGGACGGCCATTGTCATAAGTCCAAGGTGCGTAGGCGAAGGCTTGTTCCAACGTCGAGAGACGCGTGTGATCGGCAGCAGCCGCATCGACAGCCGCCTGCTTGTCCGCTTCGATCTTATCGACGCGGGCTTTCAGATCGTCATATTCCTGCTTGGACACCGTCGGCGGCATCGGAGCCGGCTGAGACGGCGGCGCGCCGCTCGGGCTTCTAGGTGCATTGGCGGCCGTCGCCGGCCCCGCAAGCGACAGCACAGCGATGATCGCAGTGGTCGCTAGAAGTACAGATTTCCCCATCATGTGGATCCTCGTTCGGTTAAAAGCGACAAAGACCCGGCTTCGCCTGCGAGCGCTGGGAATCAGACTGCCCTGCGCGAGAACCGCCCCTTGCTGCGGGTTCCTTCGCAACTGCGAGTAACACGAGGGTGAAACATTCGTGACGAACGTATGACAACGCCCGCGCGATGACGTTTACCGGCGGACTGTGTCGTTCCGGCACAGAACGCGCATCCGGCGTTGCGTAAATCCTTATTCATTAAAGGTTTTTCAATGCGAATTTGGCCCAATGTCCTTCGGAAAGACGGGCCATGTTCAAACGCGCCGGCACTCTATTATTCGCGCTACTCGCGGCCGCGCTTGGCGTCGCCGCGCTCGCCGACGTCTATCTTCATGGCAAGCTCACAATCCTCGACCCGAGCCTGTTGGGCGGGCTGGCCGTCGTCGGAATCGGCTTTCTTCTTTTCGGCATCGTGTCGCAACGCGACCGCGCGACAGATCTCGAGGGCCGCACCGACAGGCTGACGGCGCTCACCGGAGAACTCGAGAATTTCATCTCGGCGCTTGAAGCGGCAAACCAGCGGCTGCATGCGAGCGAAGCACGCTACAAGGGCCTCGTCGACTCCCAGGGCGATGCGATTTTGCGGCGCACCTCCGACGGCCGCCTGACCTATGCCAATGATTCCTTTTTCCGCATGTTCGGTGTGAAGCCGACCGACGTAATAGGCCAGGCCTTCCGTCCCGAACTTCATCCGGAATCGCCGCCGCCGGTTTTCGGACGCTTCGCCGGCCGGGAAACCGGGCGCGAGCGCGTTTCATACGACCAGCACGTAAAAACGGTGGCGGGCTATCGCTGGATCGCCTGGGAAGATTACGCCATCCGCGATTCCGACGGGCGGCTGATAGAAATCCAAAGCGTCGGCCGCGACATCACCGAGCGTAAGGTGTTGGAAGCCGCACTCACCGACGCGCGCGACAAAGCGCAAGAGGCCAACAAGGCGAAGTCGCACTTCCTGGCGACGATGAGTCACGAGATCCGCACCCCGATGAACGGCGTTCTCGGCATGGCGCGCCTGCTGCAAGAGACACAGTTGATGCCCGATCAGCGCACCTATTCCGAAGCCATCGTGCAATCGGGCGTGTCGCTGCTGACGCTGATCGAAGACATCCTGGATTTCTCGAAAATCGAATCCGGCACGCTGGTGCTGCACAATGAACTTGTGGAAGTGCGGCCGCTGATCGAAAGCGTGACCGAACTCTTGGCGCCGCGCGCGCACGCGAAAAAGATCGATATCGCCACCACGGTGGCCGCCGATGTTCCGGCCGTCGTCGAAGCCGATCCCATACGCTTACGGCAAATCCTCACCAATCTTTTGGGCAACGCCGTGAAGTTTACCGAAGATGGCGGCGTGCTCGTCTCGGCGACCGTCGAACGCGGCCCGGGCGCGGCGCCCGTGCTCTCGATCGCCGTGCGCGACACTGGCGTCGGCGTGCCACCCGAGAAGCAGGCGCAGATCTTCGAAGAATTCGTGCAGGCCGATTCGACTCACGCCCGGCGCTTCGAAGGAACGGGTTTGGGTCTCGCCATTTCGCGGCGCATCGTCGGCGCAATGGGCGGCAAGATCGGCATGATGGGGGCAGAAGATCGTGGCAGCGTATTCTGGTTCACGCTGCCCTTGGCATCCTTGTCGCCGTCCAATCCACCCGTGCTTTCGGCGGCGGCGAAGAAACTCAAAGGCAAGCGCGCCGCGGTGATTTCCACATCGCCTCTGTTGCGTGCGGCGATCAAGCTGCAACTGGCGGCCGCGGGCTGCGATCCGGTCGATGTGCGCAGCATCGAAACGCTGACGCGGCTCAAGGCCAAAGTCGATGTTGCCGTTCTCGATGCCGGCATCGCAGATGACGAGCCGCTTCCGAATGTGGATGCGCTCGGCGTTCCCGTCGTGGCCCTGTTGCCCACGCATCAGCGCGCCGAACTCGCGCGTCTCCCGGAAAAAGGCATTAGCGGCTATTTGATGAAGCCCGTGCGGCAGGCATCGCTCGAACAGACTTTGGCCAACGCCATCTCCGGCGAAAAGATACAGGCCGCGTCGCCGCGCCCGAGCGCCAAACGCGTCGCCGGTAAAGCGCTTTCCATTCTTTTGGCCGAGGACAATCCGGTCAACGCGCTTTTGGCGCGCGAGCTCCTGCGCCGACGCGGTCACACGGTCAGCGAAGTGACGACGGGCGAGGCTGCGGTTGCTGCCTGCGCGGCCAAGCGCTTCGACCTTATTATCACGGACATTCATATGCCGGGCCTCGACGGCATCGAAGCGACGCGGCGAATCCGGGCGGCGGAAAAGGCCGCAGGGGCCGCGCGTACGCCGATCCTGGCGCTTTCCGCCGATGCGCTCGAAACCGGCAAGCATGCCTGCATCGACGCCGGCATGGATGGATTTCTGGCCAAGCCTATCGATCCGGACCAGTTGGATGAGCTTCTCGCTGGCTTGACGCCGGACCGCGTCGCAGCCGAATAATCGCTTTCGCGATTGCCGAAGCGTCCGGTTCCTTCCGGTCTTGCCGGCTTTCCTCGAGCTCGAACTTCGATGGTCGCTACCGAACAATCCGCCGCTGTTTCCGTGCCGCCCGCGCCGCGCCTGAGCGGCTGGGCCGTCTATCTGCAGCCGCGTGTGGCGGTAATGCTGCTGTTCGGCTTCTCCGCCGGATTGCCGCTGTCCTTGGTCGGCACCGGTTCCTTGATGCAGGCCTGGCTTACTGAACGCGGTGCGTCGCTTCAGGCCATCGGCCTGTTCGGGCTTGTGGCGCTCGCCTATGGCTGGAAATTCCTTTGGTCGCCCATCATCGACAGCGTGGCGCTGCCGTATCTTTCGCCGTTGCTCGGCCATCGCCGCGCCTGGCTTCTGGTCGTCCAGATATTGCTGGCGATAGGCATTGCCGGCATGGGCTTGCTTGATCCGGCGACAACGCCGCTGGGGCTGGCCGCCGCCGCCGTGGTCGTCGCTTTCCTTGCCGCAACCCAAGACATCGTTATCGACGCCTTCCGCATCGAATCTCTTTCCAAAGACGAACTCGCCGCAGGCGGCGCGAATTACACCGCCGCCTATCGCGTGGCGATGCTCGTTTCCTTCACCGGTGCTGTGTCTTTCGTCAGCTGGTGCGAAGCCTCCGGCATGACGAAGCCGGAAGCCTGGAGCGCGGGCTATGCCTTGATGGGCGGGCTCATCGGCTTTGGCATATTGGGCACGCTGCTGGCGCGCGAAGATTGGGCCGAAGAAAAAACGCGCTTTCAACAATCGTCGCAGAAACGCTTCCTCACGGCGGCCTTCGAACCGTTCCGCGATTTCGTCCGCAAGGATCTCTGGTGGGTGATTTTGGTTTTCGTCGTTCTGTTCAAATTGGGCGACGCCTTCACCTCGGAACTACGCACGGCCTTCTTTCTCAAAATGGGATTTGAGAAAACGGCCTATGCCGCCATCCAATGGCCCTTCGCATTTTTCGCGACGCTGCTAGGCGGTTTCGCCGGTGGTTGGCTGGCGAGCAAAACGGGGCTGATGCGCGCGTTATGGATTTCCGGCATTGCGCAGATGGGAACCAATCTTGCCTTCATCTGGCCGGCGGTCATCTTGCCGGGAATCGTGATGGCCATTGGCGAAAGCGATGCAAGCGGCATCAAGCAGCTGACATTTGCCGCGCTGGACGGCAATGGCATGACGGGCTTCTGGGCCACCGCCTCGCTGGCCGGATCGGTAGCCGTCGAACAATTCGCCACCGGGTTGGGCGGCGTGGTGTTCATCGCTTATTTATCGCATCTCTGTGGGAACCGCGCCTACACGGCAACGCAATATGCATTGCTGTCGTCGCTGGCCGCGCAGGCGCGCGTGTCGCTCGCCGCACCGTCGGGTTTCGTCGCTGCGCATCTCGGCTGGGTCACGTACTACATCATCGGAACATTGCTGGCATTGCCGGGCTTAGCGCTCTTGTGGTGGTTGTGGCGGCGCGAGTCGCGGCAACAAGCACAACCGGCGAAGCCCGCCGCTTCGCGCTCTTAAGAAATATTAAATGACGTTCATATCGCGGCCCGCGAGGCGTGAACGTCGCTCACGCATACGCATAAACGATGAGCAGCGCGGGCATGACGGTGGCGTCAGGAACGCAAGGTCCCTGCCGATTATTGCGGCGCGCCCGGCCAAGGTCTGATATGAGTTTTGCGTTGGGAGACCTGTCGGGATCTTGAACGCGGCAATCGGCACAAGCGGAAAACGCGAGGCCGTCGCGTCGGGGGCCGGCATACCGAGCGCACTATTCAGTAAGTACGGAGAACGGATGCCTACTGCGGCCCGCCTGTTGAGAATTGGTCTTCGCCGCGCGGCGAGACGTTGGGGCTTCAGGCCGGGCGCGCGCCAAGCGGGTCCGATGTTTTTCTTTCCCGGCGCGAAACGCCCGGCAAAGAAGGTCGCCTATCCGAGTTTTGCCAACGAAGTGCGTCAGGCGCCGAATTGGCCCGTCCTCGCGTCGGCCCAGCAATTCGAAGTGAGAATTGCAGAGACGCCGCACGAGATCGAGGCGGCGCAACGTCTGCGCTACAATGTTTTCTACGAAGAGATGTCGGCGATCGCGACGCCCGAGATGCGCGCAGAGAAGCGCGACTTCGACCGCTTCGATGCGGTCTGCGATCATATGCTCGTGATCGACCGCGAACGCCGCGATGGATTTGGAAACCCGAAAGTCGTCGGCACCTATCGTCTGCTGCGCAGCGATATGGCTGCGCGTCATGGTGGCTTCTATACGGCGAGCGAATTCGATATCGCGCCGATGCTGAATGCAGGAACGCATGGCAAGCGTTTCCTCGAGCTTGGCCGCTCCTGCGTGCTCAAGGAATATCGCGCCAAGCCGATCACGATGCAGATGCTGTGGCGCGGCGTCGTTCTCTATGTCGACCGCTTCAACATGGATGTGATGTTCGGCTGCGGCTCGCTGCCGGGCAACGATCCCAACGCCCTCAAGCTGTCGCTATCCTATATGCATCATTTCCATCGCGCGCCTGAAGGTGAACGCGTGCGCGCGCGGCCCGAGCTCTATGTCGAAATGAATCTCATTCCGAAGGAAGAGATCGATCCCAAGGAAGCGGTGCGTACGATGTCGCCGCTCATCAAGGGCTATCTGCGCGCCGGCACCTATATCGGCGATGGCGCGGTGATCGACCGCCAATTCGGCACCACCGACGTTCTCATCTATTTCCCGGTGAAGAATATCGATCCGCGCTGGCGTTCGCATTTCGGCCGCATCGCGGAACCGCGCGCCCCGCGTTAATCCGTTTCACGCGTGAAACAACCTGTATTTCACCTGTTATAACAGGTGAAACATCTTGGTGTTTTACAAAGCTGACCCCAACCGCTTGAAGGCCGCTAGCGCGCACGGGGATGCGCTTTGTCGTAGATCGCCATCACGCGCGAACCTTCCACTTCCGTATATTTCTGCGTGGTGGATAGCGAATTGTGCCCCAGCAATTCCTGCACGGCGCGAAGATCGCCGCCGTTTTGTAAGAGATGCGTGGCGAAGGAATGGCGCAGCGCATGCGGTGTGGCGCTGGCCGGGAGCCCTAGGCGCGAGCGCAGCGACTGCATGAGCAATTGTGCCTCGCGCGGGCTCATCGGTTTTCCGCGCCGCGACATGAAAAGCGCGGCGCCCTTTTCCGGCGCGAAGGGGACGAGTTTTGCGTAAACCGCAATCGCCTCCCGCACCGCGGGCAGAAGCGGCACGGCGCGTTCTTTCGAGCCTTTGCCGAATACGGTGATGCTCTCGCCGAAAGGCAGATCGGCGCGCCGCAGGCTCAATGCCTCCGAGACGCGCAAGCCGGTGCCATAGAGAAGCGTGACCAGCGCGGCATTGCGTGCGGCGATCCAGGGCTCGTCATGCGTACCGGCTTCCGCGAGGGTGCGGGCGGCATCGTCTTCGCTTAACGGCCGCGGCAGCGTGCGCGGCAGGCGCGGACTGCGCACGGCGCGGACCGCCGCATTGCCGCCGCCGCCCAAGCCGTCCTTTTCGAGAAAGCGATAGAAGGAGCGGATTGCGGCCATGGCCCGCTGCACGCCGCGCGCGCCCAATTGCTCGCGCCGCCTTGCGGTGACGAAGGCGCGCACATCGGCCGGCTTTACCCGCTGCAGAGAGGCGAGCGTCGGCTTGCCGCCGTGATACTCGGTAAGGAAAACAAGAAAGCGTTTCAGGTCGTCGCCATAGGCGCGCAGCGTATGCGGGCTGGCGCGCCGCTCATGCGCGAGGCTCGCCAGCCAGGCGGTATTTAGCTCTTCGGCAGATCGAGCCATGCGCGGATCGTCCGTTCCAGCGCATGGACGAAATAGGCGATTTCGCGCGTCTCGCCATCATCGTCAAAACGCTCGGGATCGCTTGAACCCACCGCAAACAGAGCCGGCGGCGTCTTGGGTCCGATGCGCAGGCGGAAGACGGCGACGCTTTGCAGATTATCGGTCGGCTCGACGAAGAGCTTCGGGTGCGCGCCGCCTTTGATAAGCGCGCCCACGGCATCCCTTTCGACCAGCGAATCCGCCAATCCAGGCGCCAGGAGGCAAACGCCTTTCACGGCGAGGCGCGAGGACGCTTCGGATTCGACGCCTAGCGCGGCGCAATTCACGTCCAGCGCTTCGGCCGCGTTGGTCGCAACCTGAATGGCCTGTTCGAAATTGCGCGCCTCGATGAGTTCGAGCACGAGACGGCGCACGCCCTCGCGCGTGAGACCCGCACGATCGGATACGCGGCGAAGCCCGTCGCGCTCTGCTTTCAACTGAACATTCTCGGCCGAAAGTTTTTCGATCAGGAAGCGCTGGAAGTCGCTGATGCCGGCGCTGCGCGAAAAGCGCGGCGGAAGCAGCAGCGACAAGAGTTCGGAATCTTCCACGATCTTGTCGCGGTGCATGCGCAAATACGCTTTCACCGCTTCGGCTGCCGCCTCAATGGGAGGTAAATGTTCGGCGCGATCTGCCATTACCGTGTCGCCTTCAGAGAATCGCCATTACAGAATGGATTGGCCTGTCTTCTTCCAGTCTTCAAGGAACGCCGCCAATCCCTTGTCGGTCAAGGGATGATGCGCAAGCGCGCGGAAAATAGCTGGGGGCATCGTGGCGACATCCGCGCCCGCAAGTGCAGCATCGCGCACATGCGTAACGTGGCGAATCGAAGCGGCGAGAATCTCGGTGCGGAAATCGTAATTATCGTAAATGGCGCGGATCTCGCGGATCAGCTCCATACCGTCATGTCCGCCATCGTCCAAGCGGCCGATGAAAGGCGAGATGAAAGTCGCGCCGGCTTTCGCGGCAAGCAGCGCCTGGTTCGGCGAGAAGCACAATGTCACATTCACTGTGTGACCGGCGGTCGAAAGCGCTTTGCAGGCGCGCAAGCCATCCCAGGTGAGCGGCACTTTGATCGTGATGTTGGGCGCGATCTTCGCCAGCTTCTTTCCTTCGGCGATCATCTGCTCGGCTTCGACCGCCGTTACTTCGGCGCTTACCGATCCGGGAACGAGCTTACAAATGGCGGCAAGCGAATCGAACAGGCTTTGTCCGGTTTTGGCCGCGAGCGAGGGATTGGTGGTGACGCCATCCACAAGCCCGGTGGCGACCATGGCCGCAATTTCCTTCGGATCGGCGCTGTCGAGGAATAGTTTCATTGGGACTGCTTGACCTTTGTTGGGAAGCCCAAACACTGACCGTTATGGAAGTCGATCACGAAGCGCGCCCGATGGCAACCGATGCAACGGTTGCGGTTTTGCTGCCGCTGCCATTGCCGGGCGCGTATGATTATGCGTTGGCGGGCGGCGCGCCGCGCGGCGCGATCGTGCGCGTACCGCTGGGCAAGCGTCATCTTCTCGGCGCGGTATGGGGGGCGGGTTCCGGCAGCGTGCCGAAAGAAAAATTGCGCGAGGCGGTTATGCTCGATCCGCCGCGCGTCTTGCCGCCGAGACTCTGCGAATTCATCGATTGGGTCGCACATTATACATTGTCGCCGCCCGGCGCGGTGCTGGCGCTCGCCATGCGCGCGCCCGATGCGTTTGCACCGGAACTGCCGCGAAAGGCGCTGATGCGCGGAAGCGGCACCCTCGAAAAAGCCAGTGCGCCGAGACAGCGCGTACTCGATGTCGCCGCCGACGGCTTGGCGCGCACGCCGGCGGAATTCGCCGCGCTCGCCCATGTCAGCCCCGCTGTTATTAGCGGGCTGACCAAAACGGGTGCGTTGACGGCAACGACGCTGCCGGAATTTATTCCTCTCGCAGAGCCCGATCCCAACCACTCAGCGGTCACGCTGTCGCCCGATCAGCTGCGCGCCGGCCTTGCGCTGCGCGAGGCGGTGGGAAGCCAGGAATTTTCCGCAGCGCTCCTCGATGGCGTCACCGGTTCGGGCAAGACCGAAACCTATTTCGAAGCGGTCGCCGAAGCGCTGACGCGCGGGCGCCAGGTTCTTATCCTGCTTCCCGAAATTGCGCTCACCGTTCAATTTCTCGACCGCTTCGCGGCGCGCTTCGGCTGCCGCCCCGCCGAATGGCATTCCGATCTCACCGCGCGCGAAAGAAAGAATGTCTATCGTGCGGTCATGTCGGGCGAGGCTCGCGTGGTGGCGGGCGCTCGCTCGGCCCTGTTTCTTCCCTTTCACGATCTTGGCCTCATCGTCGTCGATGAAGAGCACGAGCAGGCCTATAAGCAGGAAGAAGGCGTCATCTATCACGCGCGCGACATGGCGGTTGTGCGGGCGCGCATCGAGAATTGCCCGATTGTTCTGGCGTCGGCCACGCCGTCGCTCGAAACCTATGTCAACGCCAAATCGGGCCGCTACCGCTGGCTGAAGCTTGGCGAACGCCATGGCGCTTCGGAATTGCCCGATGTGCGCCATGTCGATTTGCGTCATGAGGAAATGGCGCCAAAACAATATCTTTCGCCGACGCTGCGAACGGCCTTAGGCGCCACGCTGGCCGCGGGCGAACAGGCACTTTTATTTCTCAATCGCCGCGGTTATGCGCCGCTCACTCTATGCGGCGCCTGCGGTCATAAGGAAACCTGCCGCAATTGCTCGGCATGGCTCGTAGAGCACAGAACGCGCCGGAAGCTCGTCTGCCATCATTGTGGCTATGACTCGCCGCTACCGAAGACCTGCCCGCAATGCGCCGCGGAAGAGTCGTTCATTGCCTGTGGACCAGGCGTTGAGCGGATCGAAGAAGAATTCCAGGCCGCTTTCCCCAATGCGCGCGTCGCCGTTGCCTCCTCCGATACGCTGTCCGGCCCCGCCGAGACGCAAGCCGCCATCCGCGCTTTCGCGGCGCGCGAAATCGACGTGCTGATCGGAACGCAAATGGTGGCGAAAGGCCATCATTTTCCGCAGTTGACGCTCGCCGGCATCATTGACGCCGATCTCGGCGGCGGCGCGGGCGATCCGCGCGCCGCAGAGCGAAGCTTCCAGCTGCTTCATCAAGTCTCCGGCCGTTCGGGCCGTGGCGATAGACCAGGGCTCGTCCTGATACAAACGCGTAATCCCAGCGATCCGGTGATGCGGGCGCTGAAATCGCAAGACCGCGATGCGTTCCTCGAAGAAGAAGCGCGCATCCGCGAAGCCGTGCATGCGCCCCCTTTCGGACGTTTGGCGGCGGTCATTCTTTCGGGAAGCGATGGCGCGGCCGTTCAGCGCTTCGGGCGTACGCTCGCAAGTGCGGCACCGCGCGCCAAAGGCGTTGCGGTCTGGGGGCCTGCGCCGGCCTTCTATCAGATGTTGCGCGGCAAGACGCGCGAGCGGCTGCTCGTGCAGGCGGACAAGAATATCGACATTCAGGCTTATCTACGCGCCTGGCTCGCTGAGGTGAAAATTCCGTCAAGCGTGAAACTCGCCGTCGATGTCGATCCGATAAGCTTCTTCTGATGCCAACGAAACTTCTCACCAAAGACCATTTCGTTCCTCATATCTCGACCGTGAAGGCGAATAAGGGCGAACGCGTCAAATTATTCGTGCGGCAGAAAGTTCAAAGCGGCAAACCTAGGACCGCGCGCCCCGTCGTGTTGTTCGTGCATGGCCGCACATCGCCGGCCGTTCCGGCATTCGATCTTGCCTATAAAGACTATAGCTGGATGGCGTTTCTCGCACGGGCGGGCTTCGATTGCTACGCGATGGATCTCACCGGCTATGGCGGATCGCCCAAGCCGATGATGGACGACGCATCGAATGTCGATCCCGCACAGCAAGATTTGCTTGTTGGGCGGCCACTGAAACGAAAGGCGACTGCCGCCTATCCATGGCAGCTCAATACCATTCGCGACGATTGGGCGGAGATCGATAGCGTCGTGGAATATTTGCGCCGCCGCACGCGCGCGAAGCGCATTCATCTCATCGGCTGGTCGGCGGGTGGTCCCCGCGTCGGTGGTTACGCGGCGCAGCACCCGGATAAAATCGATCGCGTGGTTCTGTTTGCGCCGAGCCCGCCGATTGAGGGGCCGATCCCCAACAGGCCGGCGCGTGGATTTCCGGTTGAGTTGCAGACGCGCGACGAATTGCTGAATCGGCGTTGGGCCCGCGATGTCCACAGCAAGCGCCAAATCGAGCGCGGTATGGCTGCGCGCGTTTGGCGCGCGCTGATGACATGGGATTCTCTCGGCGCCAGCTGGGGGCCCAAGGGCGGCGTGATGCGCATTCGCACCGCCACGCGTTTCGGTTGGACCCGGAGCCTGATTCAAAAGCTTCGCGCGCCGACTTTGGTCATTGCCGGTGACTATGACCGGTTGGAAGAACGCCGCGGCGTCTATGAGCTGTTAGGTGCGCGCGACAAGGTTTTTGTCGGGGTCGCTGGGGCGTCACATTTCATGCAGTGGGAAAGGCAGCACCGCGTGCTGCATGAGCTTACCCGAGCCTGGCTCGTCGGGCGAGGGATTGAGGGCGAGAAGCGCGGGGAATTTCGTGTCGATGCCAAAGGGAAGATAATGGCGCTATAGTGTAACGGCACGGGATTCAGCAGGCAGGGGGCCGGCTTGTTCTTTCCGTTACAGAAACTATCGCGTCTCGGATCGCTCGCCTTGAGCTTTCTGCCGCCCGACCAAAGCTTGAGGGGCTACGCGGTTTGCAGCGCGCCTCGCGCCGGAACCACCTGGTTGTGCCAGCTTCTCGAAAGCACAGACACGCTCGGCAAGCCGATCGAATATTTCAATGGGCCGTTTCTGCGCCGGATCGTGCATCCGGCCTATCCGGAACGTTCGCGATTGCAGGCCCGCTGCGTATTGCGGATGGGGGCGACGACGAACGGAATCTACGGATTCAAAATACTCGCCGATCAGCATGAGGTGGTTTCGGCAAAGCTCGACCTCGCCGCGATGCTGCCCAATCTCAACTTCGTTTATTTGAAGCGCAACGATTTGCTTGGGCAGGCGATCTCGTTCGCCCGAGCACGGCAGACCGGACAATTTCGTTCAACGCATAAACCGGGAACGGCGAAATACGACCGGCGGTTCATCGAAGACTGCATGGGGTTCCTGTCGCGCGAATACGAATATTGGGAAGGCTTTTTCGCGCGGGAGAAGATTTCACCGCTCCGGCTCGTCTATGAGGATGTTTTAAAGGACCCGCAGCGCGCTATAGAAAGCGTCGCGGCGCTGTTTGGGACGAGCGCGCAAATCGGCACGGATTCCAGCGCGATTACGTTGGCGATCTTGCGCGACGCGGTCAGCGACGATTGGCGCCAACGCTTTCTGGAAGAAAAAAGACGCGCGGCATAACGTTAAGGCGCCCGAGACACGAGCGTGTCCCGGGCACCGCCCCAGCGTTATTGATATTTCCGCACGTCGGCGAGATGGCCCGAGATCGCCGCGGCAACGGCCATGGCAGGGCTCATCAGATGCGTACGTCCGCCGCGGCCTTGGCGGCCTTCGAAGTTGCGGTTTGATGTCGAGGCGCAGCGTTCGCCCGGCGCCAAGCGGTCGGCATTCATGGCCAGGCACATGGAGCAACCGGGCTCCCGCCATTCAAATCCCGCCTTCACGAAGATCTCGTCGAGACCTTCCTGCTCGGCCTGTTCCTTCACGAGACCCGAGCCCGGTACGACCATGGCGTTCACATGCGGCGCCACCTTCTTGCCCTGGGCGAGAAGGCCTTCGGTGATGCGGGCGGCTTCGCGCAAATCTTCGATGCGCGAATTGGTGCAGGAGCCGATGAAGACACGGTCCACTTGGACCTGATCGAGCGGCGTGCCCGGCGTCAGGCCCATATATTTCAGCGCGCGTTCGATGCCTTCGCGCTTGTGCGCGTCCGCCTCGGCGGCGGGATCGGGAACGCGGCCGGTGACAGGCAGCGCCTGTTCAGGGCTCGTGCCCCAGGTCACCATCGGAGGAATGTCGGCGGCGTTGAGCACAACTTCTTTGTCGAACACCGCGCCGTCGTCGGATTTCAGCGTCTTCCAATAATGCATCGCCGCTTCCCAGGTGGCGCCTTTGGGCGCCATGGGCCGGCCCTTCAAATATTCAAAGGTCTTCTCGTCGGGCGCGACAAGGCCGGCGCGTGCGCCGCCTTCGATCGACATATTGCAAAGGGTCATGCGGCCTTCGATCGACAGCGCGCGGATCGCATCGCCGGCATATTCGATGACATAGCCGGTGCCGCCGGCGGTGCCGATCTTGGCGATGATGGCGAGCGCGATGTCCTTCGCGGTAACGCCGACAGGCAATTTGCCGTTCACGCTGACGCGCATGTTCTTCGAGCGTGCCTGCTGCAGCGTTTGGGTCGCGAGCACATGCTCCACTTCCGACGTACCGATGCCGAAGGCGAGCGCGCCGAAAGCGCCATGCGTCGCCGTGTGCGAGTCGCCGCAAACGATGGTGGTGCCCGGCAGCGTCCAGCCCTGCTCGGGCCCGATGACATGGCAGATGCCCTGGCGGATATCGTCCATGCCGAAATATTGGATGCCCAATTCCTTGGCGTTCTTTTCCAGCGTCTCGACCTGGAGCTTGGCTTCCGGATCGGTGATGCCCTGCTTGCGGCCCTTGGTCGGCACGTTGTGATCGACCACGGCCAGCGTCAGATCCGGGCGGCGGGCCTTGCGGCCGCTCATGCGTAAACCTTCGAACGCCTGGGCGCTGGTCACCTCATGCACGAGGTGGCGGTCGATATAAATCACGCTCGCTTCGCCCGGCGTCTCGTTGATGAGGTGGGCGTTCCAGATTTTGTCGTAAAGCGTGGTCGGTTTACTCATGCCTATGCGTTCCTTGGGATTATTGGCCGGCTATCAAGCGCAAGGCCGGTGCAGCGTCAACGGTGGAGAAGCGACCTTTAGCGCCCGCTGGCGAAAAGGACGATCATGATGATCAAAATCGCCCCCAATTGGGCCAAAATGCGGTAGCGCATCAGCCGGTTCGACCAGGTCTTCGCCGTCTCGCCGCCAATTGCCATCACGGTAAGCCCGCCCAAAAGGATGACGGCGACGACGCCGAGCGAGAGCAACACCATCAACTGGCCAAAGGTCATGGAACTTTCCTCTAGAAACACGCGCCCATAAAAGCGCGTCAATCCGCCTCATTATATAGGGATCAGCGCGTCGCCGCGCCGCAGCCCTGCCAAATCGAGGCGATGCCATATTGTCTGAACGGGGGACCTCGCACGATTCACCGGAAATAACCCCTGGGAGTTAGAGGTCGCCACCATGCCGAAATGGCGTAATATCCGGACCAAGATGCGCCTGAAACTGAGCCAATTCCGGTTGCAGCGCCGCGGCATGACGCTTGGCGTCGCCGCCGCGATTTTGGCTGCGCTCGCCATTTGGGGTTCAGTGGCTGCCTTTGCCGCCGAAACGCCGGCAGCCCCACCTGCGCAAGCGCCTACCCAAGACCCGGCCACCCAAGAGCCCGGCGCGCCGCCGATTGTGCCGCCCGGTTTTCCTGTCGCCAGACCGGCCCCCGAGCTGCCGAATATCAACATCACCGGAGCCTGGACGCGGGCGACGCCCGGCAATTCGACCAACGCCGCTGTCTATCTGACGATCGCCAATACCGGCACAGCATCCGACAAGATTGTGACCGCGGAATCGCAAATCGCCGAGCACACCGAGTTGCACGAAACGGCGATGAGCCAGGGCCTCGCTTCGATGCATGGCATGGATAGCGGCGTCGAATTGGCCGCGGGTAAAACCGTATCGTTCGAGCCGAATGGCCGCCACATCATGCTGGTCGGATTGAAGGCACCGCTGAAGGAAGGCGAAAGCTTTCTCGTGACCTTCGATTTCACGACGTCCGGCCGGCAGAGTTTTGTTGTTGATGTGGCAGGTGCCGCAGCGCTGGGTCCGCCCGGCACGCAAAGCGCGACCGCGGCAAAGCTGTTGCAATCCGATGCGACGCCGCCGCCTTCGACGGTTAAACCTGCTGGCAGCACACCCGCGCCCAATTAACGATCTCGCTATCGGGCTAGAAGTCGGAAATCAGGCCCTTTTTTTCCCAATCGCCATAACGCGTGGGCTCCGGCCCGGCCTGGCCGCCAAGCTCTGTCGGCAGAGGTTTTTTGGCGGCCTCCGCGGTACGCCGGGCAGCGGCTTCGGCAAGGGCGCGCTCGGCCTCCGGCGTAAGCTTTTTTATCGCGGCGGGTTCCGAAGGTGGCGCTTGCATGGACGCATCCTGAGCGGATGCATCCGGAACGGGCGCATTTTGAGACGGTTTCTTTCCGCTCTGTTTCTTTTCAGCCATGTCGCACGTCGTAGCCTTCAAGACGCTTTCTTGGAAGCGGGGCAGCCGATACTTACATATTAGATCGATGCTTCATTCGAAAAAAACAACAAGATGAATATATTTCGTACCGGCCTGCTTCTGGCCGCGTTGACCGGACTTTTTCTCGCCGCGGGCTATCTCCTCGGCGGCCAGAGCGGCATGCTGCTCGCGTTTGTTTTCGCCATCGGCACGAATTTTTTCGCCTATTGGAATTCCGACAAAATGGTGCTCGCCATGTATGGCGCGCGCCAGGTCGATAAATCGAGCGCACCCGATCTCGTGCATCTGATCGAAAGGCTGGCGGCGAATGCCGGCTTACCCATGCCGAAAGTCTTTATCGTCGACACGCCGCAACCCAACGCTTTTGCTACCGGCCGTAATCCGGAACACGCCTCGATCGCGGTGACCACCGGTTTGATGCAGCGCCTGAACGAAGAAGAAGTGGCAGGCGTGCTGGCGCATGAATTGGCGCATGTGAAGAACCGCGACACGCTCACCATGACGATCACAGCGACGATTGCGGGCGCGATTTCGATGCTGGCGAATTTCGCTTTCTTTCTCGGCGGGCGGCGCGAGAACAATCCGTTGGGCGGGCTCGGCGTCATTCTGGTGATGATCTTCGCGCCTGTAGCGGCGATGCTGGTGCAGCTCGCCATCAGCCGCACGCGCGAGTATGAGGCCGACCGCATGGGCGCGGAAATCTCCGGCCGTCCTCTGTGGCTCGCCTCGGCGCTGAAGCGCATCGACGAGGCGGCGCATGGCATTGGCAATGACGCGGCGGAAGCGCATCCGGCAACGGCGCATATGTTCATCATCAATCCGCTTCATGGCGGCGGGCTCGCCGGGCTGTTTTCCAGCCACCCCTCGACCGCAGAAAGAATTGCGCGTTTGGAGCGCATGGCTGGTAAGTTCGGGCAGAGCCGCCAAAGCCCCTGGAGTTAAGCCTGCCCTCCGACGTTGCCAAAAACGAGACCGGTCCCGCGCCGGGGCAAGCCGCGCGCGCCGCCGCGCTCGCAGTGCTTTCCGCCGTTCTGCGGCGCAAGCGCGCGCTCGATACCGCGCTTGAAGAGGCGCTCACGGATGCGGGCCTATCGCCGCGCGATGCGGGCTTTGCGCGCGCCATAGCCGCCGAAACGCTGCGCCGCTTTGGCCAATTGGATGCGTTGATACGCGGCTTCGTGCCCAAAGCCCCGCCGCCGCATAAGGCAGGCCCGGCGCTTGAGATATTGCTGGCGGGCGCTTGCGAACTTCTCTTCCTCGATGTCGCGCCGCATGCCGCGGTAGACGGCGCCAACCGGCTGGCGCAAGCCGACAGCAAAGCGGTTCATTTCAAAGGCCTGATCAATGCCGTGCTTCGCCGCGTGTCGCGCGAGGGCAAGATGCTTATCGCCGAACAGGATGCGGCCGCGGTCAATACGCCCGATTGGCTGTGGTCGCGCTGGGTCGATATTTACGGCGAGCAGGCCGCGCGCGCGATTGCCGCGGCGCATGCGGCAACGCCGCCGCTCGATCTCGCGTTTAAATCCAACGATACAAGAATCGATTTGCCGGACGCCGTTCCGCTCTGGCCGGGAATGACGCGCCTTGCGAAAGCGGGCCGCATCGAGGCGCTGCCCGGTTTTGAAACCGGCGAGTGGTGGGTGCAGGATGCGGCGGCGAATTTGCCGGCGCGGCTTTTCGGCGATGTGACGGGTGCGCGCGTTCTCGATCTTTGTGCTGCCCCCGGCGGCAAGACGCTGCAATTGGCGGCATCAGGCGCGCAGGTGACGGCAATCGACCTTTCGCCCGAGCGTCTCGCCTTGATCGCGCAGAATTTGGAACGCCTAAAACTCTCCGCGGACCTCGTTTCGGCCGACGCGCGGGATTGCGACGTTCTGCCTGCGCCCTTCGTGCTACTCGATGCGCCGTGCACGGCGACCGGAACCATCCGCCGCCACCCCGATCTTCCGTGGATTAAGAGCGCGGCCGATATCCAGGCGCTGCAATCGCTGCAAAGTGAATTGCTGGACGCCGCCGCCGAGATGACGGCGCCGGGCGGCACGCTTGTCTATGCCGTGTGCTCGCTCGAGCCGGAAGAAGGCCTCGAACAAGTGGAAGGTTTTTTAAGCCGACGAAACGATTTCGCGCGCACGCCGATTTCACCCGGCGATATTTTTGCAGCGGAGTTTTTGACGCTCGAGGGCGACTTGCGAACGCTTCCGTCTCATTTATCGGATAAAGGCGGAATGGACGGCTTCTATGCCGCGCGGCTTAAGCGCGTTTAAGGTTCTAGCGTATAGCGGCTATCGGGCGCCGCGCTGCCCAAATAATCTTCGAGCGCGTCTTCCAAATCGGAGGCGTTGTCGAAGAAGCAGGTGCTGCTGTCCTGTCCGGGCTTGCCGCCATGCTTGACGGCGATGTCGAGCGTGGATTTGCAATCCGGGTCGTAGCGAAAGATATCGGTGCCGTCGATTTCGATCAGGCCGAAATAGCGCGCGCCCACGGGCGAGGTGTCGCAGACGCCGGCGTCGCAAGACACGCTGGTGGCCTCATAGACATAAGTGTTTGCGCGCCCCGGTAGCGGAAAGAAGCGCACATCGTGGGTGAGCGGGTCATCCGTGTCACCGGGTTGCGGAATCTCGGTCACGCGATAGGTGCCGTCCACCACGACGACTTTGTCGGTCTCGAGGACATCGCCGGCGCTAATGTCGCGTTTCGCATAGGTGCCGGCGGCAAGCGGCGTCACCGCATTCTCTTCGGCATAAAGCCAGCCATCATGCGACCAGCAGCCCGCGGTAAGAAGCGCGGCTGCAATGACGAGAAACGGCGCGCGCATTGTGTCTCCCCAATGCGCTCTAGACAAATCGATCAGCCGAGGCGGCCGAGCGCGTAGGCCACCGCCAGATAAATTTTTCCGGTGTCGGCAGAAAGGAAGGTCGAGGTCAAAAAGCCGTCCTTATCGCTTTCGCGTGCACGCGCCAGCAATTGCTCGAAATCCTGCAGATAGGCGTTGGCGGCGTCGCGGAAATGCGTGTTGTCGCGATAGAGCGCGGCAATGCGATCGACCGATTGCGGGCCGATGGCATGCGCGAGCCGGCGGGCAAAGGCGCCGCGGTCGCCGTCGAGATAACGACGCCACAGTTGCGGATCCTCCTTGTCGTCGAGGATGCCGTCGAGATCGATGGCGATGTCGGCCAGCGCAACTTCGAGCGCGCCAAGCGCGGCAGCGGCGCCGGATTTCAGACTGGGCGCATGGGCCGATTCCGCGGCGGCCAGAACGGCCGAAAGATTAAACCCGCGCATGGGCATGGCTCCGCGCTCTTCGTCTTTGCGCTTGGGCTCATCCTTGCGGCCGGTGATGCGTCGCGCCATGCCGATCAGGCTGTCGGAATTGCTCGGCGGGGCTTCCGGCGTCTCGCGCGGCGTGCGCGTTTGGCTGCGGTTGCGCATGGTGGCTAGCGTGCGCGCCGACATGTCGAGCAATTGCTCGCTTTCGGCTTTCAGCACTTCGCGGACGCGCTGCGCTTCCTGAGCGGCGATGCCGGGCAGCGCCACGACGTGACGCTCGGTTTCCTCGACCGCCTTGGCGAGCATGGCGCGCGTCTTTTCCGCCTGCTCGGCGATGTTCGATGCGACGCGCAGGAAATGATCGGATTGGCCCATGGCTTCACCGACCATTTCTTTGGATTGGCGTTTGGCCTCGGCGGTGGTTTCGGCGATCAACGCCTGCGCGCTGTTGCCGGCCTCGCGCACGGTTTCGACGAGCCGCGCGAACATGGCAGCCGCCGCATCGACGGTTTCCTTGACGCGTTCGCTTTCGCGGCCCAGGCCACCGGCGAATTGCGAAGCGCGCGCGGTCGCATTGTCCATCGCCGTGCCGAGGCGGCGCAGACCTTGCTCGGCAATCTCATCGAGGCGCTTGGCTTCGCCGGCAAAGAGATTGGCGGCGCGCTCCAGCGCCTGGCGCTGCGTATCGAGAACTTTCTCGAAAGACGAACTGTCTTCCTTCATGCGCCCAAGCGTTTCGTTCAACGCCGTGCGTTGACGCTCCTGCCTGGCGAGAACGAATTCGGCGCGAGTGACGGCGGCTTCGCCGGCGGCTTCGATATGGCGCGCCTGCTGGTCGAGTTGGATGGCGGCTTCCTGCGGCGCGCTGGCGGCCTTTTCGGCGGCGCTGCGGAAATTGGCCGATTGCGTTTCGAGCGTCTGTCCTGCGGCGCGGAGCTCGCCGCTGGCGGCTTCGATCTGCGAACGCAATTGCGCCGCGCGTCCGGCCAATGTTTCGGCAGCCTGTTCGGAGGTTTGCGCGATGGCGGCAACCGTGTCGTCGATCGACACGCGTTCGGCATTCAGCCGCTGGGCGATGGTTTCGGCCCGCACGGCCGCGCGCGCACCGGCTTCTTCCAATTGCGCGACACGCTGTTCGAGCGCGGTTTCTAACGCGCGCATGCGCGTGAAGGCGCTGTCCAATCCGGCATTCAAACCGTCGAGTTCGCGGCGCACCGCGCGTCCCAATTGCCGGGCGCTTTCAACCGCCGTGTCGTCGGTCGCAAGAAGGCGCACCGAAGCCGCCGCCAAATGGCGCGCTGTCGCGCCCATGCTTTGCGCGCGCGCCAGCGCATAGGCTGTCGCGATGAAGAGAAACGGCGGCAGGAAGGTGACGATCGCCGCGAAGGCGAGGATGTGCGGGCTCAAGCCCGCAATGCCGGCAGGGCCAAGATAGCCCCAGAGAAAGGCAGCCGCCGCGCCAACCCAGAAGGCGCCAAGCGTGGTGGCGAAGATGAAGGAGTCGAGCGCGAAGTGCGAAGGGAGCGGCGTGTCGTCGCTCCGGCGCTCGCGGCCGTCATGGCCGACGACTTCGCCCATGCGCATCGTCGATGGTTCGGTTTCTTGATTGATCGCGTCAATATCGCGGCCGGCTTTGAGCGTCGACATGCGTACTCACCCCGAAACTAAAGTTTTCGAAACCCGACACCTTGAAGGCCCTTGGGGAAGCCGTGGCTAAAGCCCAATGGGAAACTGTATTAACGGGGATAAAGCATTCCCGCGCAAGGTGAATTCGGCATGGGTCCGCACGCATAGGACGCGCGCGTTAACCGGGCTTTGAGAGGTCGTCCGCATAATGACGGAAATCCGAGGCTAGGTTGCAGCAAAGTCCCATGACGCGCCCCGCTATGAAGGCCGATGCGGCCATCTCAATCGACCATCTGGACCGCTATACCGGCGGCAATTTCGAGTTGAATCAGGAGGTTCTGCGCCTGTTCGACGGCCAGTGCCGGGACCTGACGGCCAAGCTCGAAAGCCTCATGAAAAGCTCCGACACCAAGGCCTGGCACGACGCTGCCCATACCCTGAAGGGCGCCGCGCGTGGCGTGGGAGCCGCTGCCGTCGCCGAAGCCGCTGCTGCGGCCGAGGTCATCGGTCCCTCCAATGCGGCGACTTTGGCCGCCGTCACCCAGCTCAAGAACGCCTCGTCAGCGGCGCTGCGCTATATCGCCGATTATCTGGCCCAAAAGGCCTAATTTCCCATCCCAGAATTGCTAGGGCGCCATGCTACAGGCATGGGCGGCGCGGATCGGCATTGCCTCCTGAAAAGGTTTTACATATAAGAAAGGCAGTTTGCTATTTCATACACAAAGAGAATGTAGAATGTCTTCCGACGTGCAGAGCATTGAAACCGATGTCGTCATCATCGGTGCGGGTCCGGTCGCCTTGTTTGCGGTGTTCGAGCTGGGATTGCTCGATCTCAAGACGCATATCGTCGACATCCTGGATCGCCCCGGCGGTCAATGCGCCGAGCTCTATCCCGAGAAGCCGATCTACGACATTCCGGGAATCCCGACCGTCACCGGCGCGGGCCTCGTCGAAAAGCTCATGGAACAGATCAAACCGTTCGGAGCGCAATTCCACTTCGCCGAAATGGCGACCTCGCTCGAAAAACTTTCGGATGGCCGCTGGAAGATCACGACCGATGCCGGCACGTCGATCACCGCGCCCGTGATCGTCATCGCCGCGGGCGGCGGCAGCTTCACGCCGAAGCGTCCGCCCATCGCGGGCATCGAAAACTACGAGGGCAAATCCATCTTCTACGCCGTGCGTAAGATGGAGCAGTTCCGCGGCAAGGACGTTCTGATCGCCGGCGGCGGCGACTCCGCGCTCGATTGGACGCTCAATCTGGCCCCCATCGCCAAGAGCCTGACGCTGGTGCATCACCGCGACGGTTTCCGCGCCGCGCAGCACAGCGTCAACCAGATGCGCGAATTGGTAGCGGAGGGCAAAATCCAATTCCATGTCGCGAGCGTGAAGGAATTGCACGGCGCCGATGGCGCTTTGGAAGCCGTCACGCTGCAAGGCGCGGACAAGAAGGAATGGCGCCAGACAGCCAATGCCTTCCTGCCGTTCTTCGGGCTCACCATGAAGCTCGGACCCATCGCCGATTTCGGGCTGAACCTGAACGAGAATCTAATCGCGGTGGATACCGAGAAATTCCAAAGCCAGACGCCCGGAATTTTCGCCATCGGCGACATCAACACCTATCCCGGCAAGCTGAAGCTCATCCTTTCGGGCTTCCACGAAGGCGCGCTGATGGCGCAGGCCGCGTTCAAGATCTGCAAGCCCAACGAGAAATTGCGCTTCCAATACACAACGTCATCCTCCAGCCTGCAAAAGAAACTCGGCGTCGGATAAGAGAGCGTCATGAAAATCAAAGCGACCGATCGCAACGGCAACACGCACGATATCGAAGGCAATGACGGCTGGACGGTAATGGAAGCCCTGCGCGATGCGGGTCTGCCCATCGCCGCGGAATGCGGTGGGGCATGCTCTTGCGCCACTTGCCACGTCTATGTCGAAGGCGATTGGTTCGGGAAATTGCCCGACCGCAAGCCGGAAGAAATCGACATGCTCGATATGGCGCTGGGCGTTCAGGACAATTCGCGCCTCTCCTGCCAGATCATTTGCGGCCCATCGACGGACGGCATCCACGTTACGCTCGGGCCGGAGTAAGGAACTCAATCCCAGGCCGGCTTGGCGCGCAGCTTCTTGAGGCTGCCGCGCCCGACTTTCTTTTCGATCCGTTTTTTCTTGCTGGCGAATGTCGGCCGCGTTTTGCGCCGCAGCTTTGGCGGCGTTGCCGCTTCGCGCAACAGCTCCACAAGCCGCTGCCGCGCGTCGGCCCGGTTTTGCTCCTGGCTCCGCCGGTTGCGTGCAAAGATGACGATGACGCCTCCTTTCGTCATGCGTTGCCCGGCCAGCGTCGCAAGGCGCGCACGCATATCCCATGAGAGCCCGGGTGAGCGGGCGGCATCGAAACGGAGCTGCACGGCGCTCGCCACCTTGTTGACGTTCTGCCCGCCGGGACCCGAGGAAAGAACAAAGCTTTCCTCGATCTCGCTCTCGTCGATGGATAGGTGTTCGGTGATGGAAATTCGCGCCATGCGCCCCCTTATAACGCCATTCGCCGGACAATTATCGGCGCGCCCGCCTGTGCGTGTCATGCAACGGTCACGGCGAATCGGCTAATTTTGCACTGCGAAGGTTCCCTACGGGGTTGGCCGGATGGCTTCGCCCCGCTAAGGTTTTCGCGGTTCTGGTTTTGGTTCTAGCTGTAGGAGCACGCGCCTTCAGTCTTAGGGTCCCGCCATGCTGAACGCCGAACGCGTTCCGGACAATTGTCCGGCGTTGGTTCTGAACGCCGACTACCGTCCGCTTAGCTATTTTCCGCTGTCCTTGTGGTCGTGGCAGGACGCCATCAAAGCGGTGTTCCTCGAACGCGTGAATATCGTCGCCGAATACGACCGGGTTGTGCGCGGCGCGCGCTTTGAGATGCGCATCCCGTCGGTCGTCTCGCTCAAAACCTACGTGAAGCCCTCGCGCAATCCCGCCTTCACGCGGTTCAATGTCTTCCTGCGCGACCGTTTCCAGTGCCAATATTGCGGATTCCGCGAGGACCTGACCTTCGATCACGTCATTCCGCGCTCGCGCGGCGGACGCACGACTTGGGAAAACGTCGTTACGGCCTGCGCGCCCTGCAATCTCCTCAAAGGCGGGCACATGCCGAGGCATGCGCAGATGCATCCGCGCATCGCGCCGCATCGGCCAAGCGTGTTGGAACTGCAGAATAACGGTCGGCTGTTTCCGCCCAATTATCTGCATGAGTCCTGGGCCGACTATCTCTATTGGGACAGCGAACTCGAACCCTGATAGGGTCCGAGAGCTACACGCGTTCCGACAATTTGATCGCGACCTGGCAGCCGAATTTGATCGCCGCCGAAAGAAGCCTATAGGCCGGGGCCTGTTCCGCGCCGTGAGCCAAAGCCTCCTCGCGATGCGCCAGCTCGTCGGCGCGCGAGGTTTCGATCAAGTCTTTCAGCGCCGCTTCGTCCTGGCCGAGCGTTTCGGCCTGAGCGCCATAATGCTCGTCAATCGCCTCTTCCACGGCGGCGGTGCAGGCCATGGCAGCCTTGGGTCCAATCAGCGCCGTCGCTGCGCCCAGGGCATAACCGGCCACCTGCCAAATCGGCTGCAAGGCGGTGGGGCGAACGCGGCGCTCGAGAAGCAATTTGTCGAAGGCGTCGAAATGCGCCTGCTCCTGTGCCGCCATGTGGCGGATGGCGCGAACATCTTCCTCGGCATTCTTATCGCGCCCCAGAACGGCCAGCTGGCCCTGATAGATGCGCAAGGCGCCATATTCCCCGGCATGATCGACGCGGATCATGGCCTCGATATCGGGTTTCGTTTGGCCGCCGGGCTTGGTCGGCCGAGGCTTTCTTTTCGCGCGTATACTCATGACGCAGCCTTCTTCCGTAACAACGATAACGCGGCTAAAGCGCCCGCGATCGAGATAATCGCATTATAGCCGGCGAGCGAAATGCCGAGGAAACGCCAAGCGGCTTCATCGCAGCGGATGAAACGGAAATTCACCGGCTCACCGGCGGGCGGAGGAATGTAGATCCCGCCGGTGCAGGCATCGGGCCCCGGCCACCATTTCCATTCCACACCGGCATGGAAGGCGCCGATGGCGCCCGAAACGGCCAGCGCGAGGATCGCGGCATAGGCGATGATCCGGGCAAGGGGCACGGGAACAACCTCGCCCAAAGCCAACAGCCCGCCCGCAAGGCCGATGACGATGGCGATCCCATGCGGCCAGCGCTGCCAGATGCACATCTCGCAAGGCGGCAGGCCGAAGCCATATTGGAACACCAGCGCACCCGAAAGCAGTGCGGCGCTGATGCCGCCGGCCGCGAACGCGGCCAGCGCGAATTTCGAACCCTTGAGACCGTTCATGGGACGAGCCTATACGAGCCTCGTGCCCTCGCGAATGCACCCAAAAGCGACAAAAAAACGCGCACAAATTTTTCGTTAGAGCGAGCGATTTTGAGCTTGACGCAGCTTTCCCTTCTAAATCGCGATATTCGAAATAATCCTTTGTATATCAATGGCTTATTTATCTTGCTGCGTCGCGCAAAAAGCTCTTCCCGGTATCGATTTTAGAGGCTTACCATTCACCTATCGAGGCGCTGCTTCGAGACGCGATGGGGTTTCAATTCAATGTGGTTTCTTCGTCTCCGCCGTAAGAAAAAAAAGCCCGCGGTGCGCCGGCGGCAATTGAAGCGCGAACTTCTGAAAATCGACGGACACGATGTGGAAGTGATCCTGCGCAGCGATCCGCGCGCGCGCCGCTATATCGTCAAAGTCGATCCGGCAACCGCTGAAGTCACCGTCGTCACGCCGGCGGCGCGCTCTTTTTCCGGAGCGCTGGCTTTTGCGCGCACCGAACGCGAATGGATTGCCGAACGTCTGGCGAAAGTAACGCCGCCGGTCGCGCTGAAATTGGGCGGCAAGATTCTGTTCCGCGGTGTTGAGCACATCATTCTTCCCGGAGAAAAAGGCGAAGGACCGGTTTGGATTGATCAGAGCGCGGCGACGCCGACGATCCGCGTTTCCGGACAGCCCGAGCATGCCGTGCGCCGCGTGAATGATTGGCTGAAGCGCGAGGCGCGCCGCTACATCGACGAAGCCGTCACCCGTTATACGGCGAAGCTCGGCGTGAAAGCCAAGAGCATCACCATCCGCGACATGATCAGCCGCTGGGGTTCGTGCTCGACCGAGCGCTGCATGTCGTTCTCGTGGCGTCTCGTCTTGGCGCCTCCCTTCGTGCTCGATTATGTCGTCGCGCATGAAGCCTCGCATATGCGCGAGATGAATCATCACCCGCGTTTCTGGCGCTTGGTGGAAAGCATCATGCCGGAATCGGATGCGGCGCAGGCCTGGCTCGCCGAGCATGGCGCGCGGCTGCATCGCTATGCGCCGCGGCAGCGGCCCGCACTACAAGCGGCTTAGAACGTCCTAGAAAAGCGAGTCGAGCACATTCTCGAAAATATCGAGAATGCCGTCGTCGTTTTTGGCGGCGGTCTCTGCGCCATCATCCACGGATTCGATGACCGGCGTTTCTTCCGCCGAGGCGATCTCGACATCATGTGCCGCCAGCGGACGCGACGGGAGATCAGCTTCGGCGACGCTCATGAACGCCTTGAAGATGCGCGCCGGCAATCCGCCGCCCGTCGCCTTGTTCATCGGCATGTTGTCGTCATTGCCGATCCACACGCCGCACACATAATCGGCGGTGAAGCCGATGAACCAGGCATCGCGATAATCCTGCGACGTGCCGGTCTTGCCTGCCGACGGCCGGTCTTCGAGATGCCCGGCGCGGCCTGTGCCGCTGACGAGTGTCCCTTCCATCATCTCCGTCATGGTGGCGGCATTGCGTTCGCTCACTACGCGGCCGATGCCGGAGCCCTGGCGTTCGTAAAGAACGCGGCCGCTCGCGGTTTTCACGCGCATGATCGAATAGGGGATGACGCCTTCGCCGCCATTGGCGATTGCCGTATAGGCCCCGGTGAGTTCGAGCGGCGTCACCTCGGATGTGCCTAGCGCCAAGGCCGGCACGGCGTGCAGCGTGGAATTGATGCCGAGCCGATGGGCGGTTTTGGCCACGGCGGCGGGACCGGCTTCACGCGTCAATTGCACGGCAACGGAATTCGACGAACGCGCCAGCGCGCGCGCCATTGTGATGCTGCCTTCATAGCGGCCTTCGTAATTGCCCGGCTTCCATTTACCGATCTGCACCGGCTCATCGACCATCGATTCGTTCGGCGAATGCCCGCGCTCGAGTGCGGTCAAAAACACAAACGCTTTGAAGGCCGAGCCCGGCTGGCGCAACGCTTCCGACGCGCGATTGAACGGGCTTGCCGTATAGGAGCGGCCGCCGACCAGCGCGCGCACGCCGCCATCGAGCGTCATGGTCACGAGCGCGCCTTGTTTTACGTTCAATTCTTCGCCGTCGAGATTGAGACCGTTGGTGACGGCCTTCTCGGCGGCGCTTTGCAAGCCGAGATCGAAGGTCGTTTCGACATAAAGCCGCTCGCCCGTATCTTCGCCTATGAAGCCGGAAAGCTGCGCGAGTGCGTAATCGACGAAATAACCCGAACCCGGCGTCGCCAGATTGCGCACGATCTTCGAACGCGTCGCATTGGCTTGGCCGCGCGCGGCGTCGTCGATGAAACCGGCATCGAGCATTGCTTGGAGCACGACCTGGGCACGCGCAGAGGCGGCATCCAGATCATTGGCGGGATTGTAGCGCGACGGCGCTTTCAAACTGCCGGCGAGGATCGCCGCTTCTTTGAGCGATAAGTCCGACGCCGTCTTGCCGAAGAAGCGTTCGGCCGCGGCTTCGATGCCAAAGACGCCGGCGCCGAAATAAACCCGGTTGAGGTAGAGCGTCAGGATTTCGTCTTTGGTGTAACGGCTCTCCAGCCAAAGCGCGAGCAGTGCTTCCTGGAATTTGCGCTTCAGCGTGCGTTCGGGCCGCGCAAGCAGGTTCTTGGCCAATTGCTGCGTGATCGTGGAGCCACCCTGCACGAAGCCGCCTTGCAGCGTGTTGATAATGAGAGCGCGCAGGGTGCCGACAGGGTCGAGCCCGAAATGATTGCGGAAGCGCCTGTCCTCCACCGCGATGAAGGCGTTGGTGACATAGGGCGGCAATTCGGCGGCAGCGATGAATTCGCCTTGGGTCAGCCCGCGCCGCGCGATGACGCGATCATGGATATCGAGAAGCGTGACGTCGCGCTTTGAAGGCGCGACGAGCAATCCGGCAATATCGGGAAGCTCGGCAATCCAATGCGACACGATAAGACCGCCGGCCAACACCAGCCATACGGCGGCCGCGGCAAGCGTATAGCGCAGCATGGAGCGCCGCGGCGGGGTGCCGCCGCCTTTATCCTTGGCATCGCCACGGGGCAGGCCCTTAGACCGGCCCTCATGCTTGCCCTCCGGCGGCGCGCGCCCCGGGTCTTTACGATATGACGGATCCTTGCGGGGCATTCGGGTTCTCCCCCCGCCTCCGGTCTTAGGCTGCAAGGGTTAACGAGAGCTAAATTTGGCATTCCCTGCGCCATCGGCGCTTCTGGTATCCCGAAGGCGAAACCGTATATATGGCGCGCCATCCGGGAAGCGACACATGGCGGACATGTCCGCAAGGGCCAACATCGACCTCACGGTTCTTGTCCCCGTTTACAACGAGGCGGGCAATATCCTGCCCCTGGCGGATGAAATCGCGGCCGCCCTGAACAATGTCTGCGTGTACGAAATCCTTTTCGTCGACGACGGATCGAGCGACGCCACCGAAGCGGAACTGGCCGCCGCCATGACAAAAGACCCGAAGATCCGGGTCGTGCGCCACAGCCACCGCTCCGGCAAAAGCCGGGCGCTTGTCACCGGTTTTGCACTCGCACGCGGCGGCTGGATTCAGACGCTCGACGGCGACCGCCAAAACGATCCGGCCGATGCCGCCCGCCTTTGGCGCGACCTCCACAAGCCGGCGCCGCCGGCCAATCTTGGAATCGTCGCGGGCGTGCGCAAGCGGCGCAATGACGGCATCGTGAAATTTATTTCTTCGCGGATCGCCAACACGACCCGGCGTCTCCTGCTGAACGATGCGACCTCCGACACCGCCTGCGGCTTCAAACTGATCCGCGCCGATGCTGCCCGTATCCTTCCCTATTTCGACGGGTTGCACCGTTTTCTTCCGGCGCTTATTCGGCGCCATGGGTTGGAGACGATGCAGATCCCGATCGAAGACCGGCCGCGCATCGCCGGCACGTCCAAATACGGATTCTTCGGACGGCTGACCGCCGGCATCTTTGATCTCATGGGCGTGCTTTGGCTCATTCGCCGTTCGCACCGCACCGGCTATTCCGAACGCAATCGCCCATGACGAAGCCCAAGGCGAGCGCTGTCCTCTGGGAGGAATTCGCGCGCGCCGATGTGGCGGTGGCGAGCATCCTTCTCTATTGCCTGGCACATCTCGTCATCCGGATGCTGCTCGGGCCCAATTTCAGCCTCGACGAAGCCGAACAGGTTTTATTCGCCGAAAGCCTGCAATGGGGCTATCGCTTCCGTCATCCGCCGCTCATCACCTGGCTATCTTATGCGGTTCTCGCGCCGACCGAAGCGAGCCGCGCGGCGCTGTTCCTTCTGAAATATGCGCTGATGGCCGGCGGCCTGCTGGCGTATTTCGCGGCGGCGCGAGTCGTGTTGAAAGATGTTCGCCTCGCCTTCCTCGCCACGGCGGGATTGTTAACGACCTTCGTCATGGGCTTCCTGCCGCATCAGGATCTGATGCACACGATCCTGCTCGCCGGAATGCTCGCAGCACTGCTGTGGCTTTTCTTCCGCGTGCTCGAACGGCGTGCGCTTAGCGACTACGCCGCGCTGGGGCTCTGCATCGGCTTCGGCATCTTGGCGAAATATGTCTTCGCCATGGGCATCGGGGCGCTTCTCATCGCAGCTTTGCTTGTGCCTGAAGCGCGCAAGCGTTTGACGCTCTTGGGCCTTGCCGTCACAGCGCTTGTAGCCGGCATTGTGCTGGCGCCCTATGTTTCCTGGGTTGTCGCCAACGAATATTCGTTTTTCGAATTGGCCGAGGGCATCACCGGCGGCAGGGGTTTCGTAATTGCGCCGCTATCCTGGGCGCAAGGCGCAGGCAATCTCGTCATTGCGCTGCTCGGTTTTGCCGTTCCATTTATTCTCCTATTCGCGCCGCTTTTCCCGAAGACCCTAGCTCGCGTTGAGACAAGCGCGCCCGACGCGCGCCTGTATTTGCGCCTCATGGAAATCGCCATGATTTTGGCGGGGCTAATGATGCTGGCCGCCGTGTTCTTTGTCGGCGCGGAATCGTTCAAGCCGCGCTGGATGCATCAAGTGCTGATGCCGCTTCCGATCTATCTCTTCCTGCGGGCGAAACTGACGGCTTCGCGCGAAGCAGCTTACAAATGGTTCGCCTTGGGATGTTTTGTGTTCGCGGCGCTCGTTGTCATCGCGCGCTTTGCGATTTACGAAATTAATATCGATAATTGCCGGCGCTGCCGCGAATACCGTCCGATGCAGGAATTCGCGCTGCAGGTTCAACTCGGCGGATTTCAAGGTGGAACGATCCTTGCGTCCGACTACGATCTCGGCGGCAATCTGCGCGGGTTGTTTCCCCATTCGCGCGTGGTGACGCCCGGCTATCCCCTCGCGGTCTTCGGAGCGCAGAACCAAGGCCAATGCCTGATCGCCTGGCTCGGCGACAGACCGATGCCGCCGGCGATGGCGAATTATCTGCGCGATGAATTGCAGGCCGAAGTCGGGCCCGATGCCGAACATGGCCGCCTCACCGCGCATTATCTGAAATCCGATACGCGCTCCGAGATATTGCAATATGAATTGCTGCCGGACGGATCCGGTCAGTGCCGCTGATTTACGCGCCTAGGCGATAGCCGCCATTGTCGCTGATAAGGATGCGGGCATCGGCGGGATCCTGCTCGATCTTGCGCCGAAGACGATAGATGTGCGTCTCCAGCGTGTGCGTATCGACGGCTGCGTTATAGCCCCACACTTCGTGCAGCAAGGTTTCGCGGCTGACCGTTTCGCCCGTGCGATGCAGGTATGAAAGAATTTCTGCTTCCTTTTCGGTGAGGCGGATTTGTCTGTCGCCGGAAATCAGAAGCTTCGCGTTGGGGCGGAATTGATAGGGGCCGACCGTCCAGGGCGCATCCTCGGCGCGGCCATGGCTTTTCAGAAGCGCGTTGGCGCGTGCCAGGAGCACGGCGAAGCGGAACGGCTTGACGAGGATTTCGTCCGCAGCGGTATCGCGATTGCCGGCAAGAGCGGCGTCTTCGGTCAAGACAAGAATGGGGCAGATCAGCCCGCCGTCGCGGAACGCTTCCGCCAGCGCGATGGCATCAGTGCCGTCGATGAGCGCAAATTCGTAAATGCCATTGGCCGCTTGGGCCGCGGCGTCGGCAGCATCGGCCTCGACGGGTTCAAGCCCGCCGGCGCGGAATTGTTCGGCCAGCGATGCGCGCAACATCGCATCGGGCTCGATCAACAGAACGCGTTTCGGGCTGGGCATGGGCTCTTAAGCGATTTTCTTAACCGGCATTGGCGGCGCGACCCTATCGCGTTTTCGGCTCGCGGTGTATGTCCAGGCCATGACAAAGCTGGTTTCCGCGGCGCTTACCGTCGAACGCGCGGCAGGCGATTTCCGCCGCGGCGCGCCGGTGCTTATCAGAGGCGCCGGCAGCGAAATCCTTATGGCGGCCGCCGTTGAAACGCTGACGCAGGAAACGCTTTCAGCGCTCGCGGCAGAGTTTACGCTTTCGCTTCTCTTGACGCATGATCGCGCGCAGACATTGAAGATCCGGCTTTACACGCCCGATGTCGTCGCCATTCCGCTCTCCGCTTCTATGCGGCTCTCCGATCTGCGCGCAGCGGCCGATCCCACCGCCGATCTCGATTATCCGATGAAGGGGCCGTTCGACGCACAACGCGAAGCCTTGCCGGCATCGGCATCTGAGGCAGTGGCGCTCGCAAAGCTTGCGGGCCTTCTTCCCGCCGTGGTGTTTTCTCCAGCCGACGCGAAGGTCGGAGCCGTTTCTCAAATGGATTTGTCATCCGTGACATCGGCGGCAATCGCGGATTTCGCTGAAGACAGCGCGCGCAAGCTTGTTGTCGTCACGCGCGCGCATGTACCGCTCGAAGGCGCGGAGGATGCAGAGTTGGTCGCGTTCCGCCCGGCCGATGGCGGGCCGGAACATTACGCGGTGATCATCGGCGCGCCGCACGACCCGGCGTTGGTGCGGCTTCATTCCGAATGCTTCACTGGCGATTTTCTGGGTTCGCTCAAATGCGATTGCGGCGACCAGCTGCGCGGCGCCATCGCTGCCATTGCGAAGGCGGGCGGCGGGGCGCTTCTCTATCTCGCCCAAGAAGGCCGCGGCATCGGCTTGATGAACAAGCTGCGCGCTTACCGCCTACAAGACGAAGGTTTCGACACGCTTGAGGCCAATCGCCGTTTGGGGTTTGCCGAAGACGAGCGGCAATACGATATCGCCGCTCGCATGCTGCATCTGCTGGGCTTCAAGAAAGTACGGCTGATGACGAATAATCCGTCGAAAGTCGCGGCACTGGAAAAATCCGGCATTATGGTTGCGGAGCGCGTGCCGCATTCTTTTCCGGATAACGCGCATAATCGCGACTATCTGCGCACCAAATCCGACAAGGGCGGACATCTGTTCTGATGGATATCGTTCTGCGCAACACCGGCAGCGGCACCGTGCTCGATTGGGGCGCGGGATCAGTGCGGTGTGTTGTCGGCCGCGGCGGCGTGGGTGACAAATATCGCGAGGGTGACGGAATAACACCGCGCGGAAAATTTCCACTGCGCCGCGTGTTTTATCGCGCCGACCGCATGGCGAAACCGAACACGATGCTGCCGGTGCAGGCCATTGCCGAAGACGATGGCTGGTGCGACGGCGCCGATGACACGAATTACAACCAGCCGGTCAAACTACCTTATCCCGCGAGCGCCGAAAATCTTTGGCGCGAGGATCATGTCTACGATTTGATTGTCGTTGTCGGTTACAACGACAATCCTGTGGTGCCGGGCAAGGGGAGCGCGATTTTCCTTCATCTTGTGCGGCCCGATTTTTCCCCGACCGAGGGCTGCGTCGCGCTTGTGCCCGCCGACCTCTTGGCGATCGTGGCGCAGCTCAAGCCCGGCGACTGTCTTTCTATTCCTTAGCGCGCTCGCCGAAGATCGCCGTGCCGATGCGGACATGCGTCGCGCCGAAGCGGATGGCCGTCTCGAAATCGCCGCTCATGCCCATGCTCAAATAGTCGAGCTCCGCCTCGCGGGCGATTTCGTGCAACAGCGCGAAGTGAAGCGCGGGTTCCTCATCCACGGGCGGAATGCACATGAGCCCGATAATGGGAAGTTTCAGCACGTCGCGGCAATGCTTGGCGAACGCCGCCGCCTCGCGCGGGACGATGCCGGCCTTCTGCGCTTCTTCGCCGGTGTTCACCTGCACGAAGAGGCGCGGCTTGCGGTTCGTCTTCGCATATTCGGCGCGCAGGCTTTCGGCGAGCTTGGGGCGGTCGAGCGAGTGAATGACGTCGAATAATTGGACGGCTTCGTGCGTCTTATTGGTTTGCAGCGGACCGATGAGGTGAAGCTCGATATCGGAAAAATCCTTGCGCAATTCCGGCCATTTGGCCGCGGCTTCCTGCACGCGGTTCTCGCCGAAAATGCGCTGGCCCGCGGCAAGCGCTTGGCGGATGCGCCGCGCCTCGTGTGTCTTTGAAACCGCGATCAGTCTGGTGTCCGGGGCGGGCGCGATAGCGGCTTCCCTTGCCGCTGCAATACGCGCGAATATATCGCGCAGATTGTCCGCAACGTCGGATGAGGGGGATGGTATGGCCTCGGTGCTCACCAGACGCACGCTAGCGCGCGTTGCGCTCGCGCTCAACGCGCGTGCGGGCGCCATGCTGCCTGCCCTTATCCTGATGACCGATGCCGCCCGCTTAGCCGACCCAAGGAAGGCCGCGGCCGCACTGCCCAAGGGGTCGGCCATTATTCTGCGCCATCGCGATAATAAGGAGCGGGCGCGCATCGCCCGCTCGCTGCGCCCCATTGTCCGGCGCCGCGATCTCATCTTGCTGATCGCCGACGATCCGGCGCTTGTCCAAGCCGTCGGCGCGGACGGCCTTCATTGTTCGGAAGCAAAAGCGGCGGAAGCGGCGCGCTGGCGCACGCGGCGCAAGGATTGGTTCATTACCGTTGCTGCTCATTCAGAGCGCTCGCTCCGCCGGGCGGTGGAGATGGGCGCGCATGCGGCTTTGCTGGCGCCGGTGTTCGCAACCGAAAGTCATCGCGGGCGCGCGGCACTCGGCAATATTCGCTTCCGCACTATATCCGCTGCGGCCGCGCTGCCGGTTTACGCTCTGGGGGGCATCGACGCGGATGGCGCGCGACGGCTCGCCGGAGCGAAAGCCAGCGGCCTTGCCGCAATCGGCGCTCTTATTCCGGATTAAAGTCCGTAATTGAGCGTGATGAACCCGGCATCCATGTCGATGGCGGTATCGCCATTGTAGAACACGCCGAGATTGCGATCGTAGTCGTACCACTGCCAGCCCGCGCCGATATCGAGATTATCGTTGACGCGATAACCGATGGCGGCTTGGTAGGCATTCATTGCGTAATCGGGCCGGCCCGCCGGTCCATCGACATCGCCGTCCGAATATTCGACGCCGGCGCGCCACGGACCGTCTTCACCCATGAACGAAAGATGCCACAGCGCCGTGTTGCCGTCGGCGAAGACGAGATTGGTGCGGAACCCATATGCGTTCGATTCGCGATAACCGCCGCCGAGCGACAGCTTCACATTGCGCAGCGTGTATGAGGACTGCGCGCCGATGGCGAGATCGTAAAGATCGTCGCGTCCCGGCGTTTCATTATCTTGATAGCCTTGCAGGTAGGCGATGGAGCCGCCAATGCCGAGATCGTCGAAGAACGTCTGATAGCTGAGCGCCGCTTCCCAAATCGAATCTTGTTGGTTCGGGCCGCTGTCGCTGCGCGTGAAGGGAATAGGGGTCTTGGTCAGCTCGGGTGTGAAGGACAGGCCGAGCTGCAATCCGAGCAGACGCGGCGAGAGGTAATTGATCTTCGCCGCCACCGATGACGACGCTACCGCCGAGAACGGACGGAAGAAACGATCGAAGCGTTCATTGGTGGAGGGATCTTCGAAAAATGTCGTGTCGGGATCATCGAGCGAGACACGGGGGTCGACTCGGGGGCCCGTCAAACCCAATTGCGCACCGACACCGTTCTGCTGGCCGATCTCGAGCGTGCCATAGGCCATGCGACCGTAAAAATAGACGCGCTCGATCGTGTCGTTGCCGTAGCGGTCGTCGGAGAGCGTGCCCCGCAGCAGAAGAACATTGGCCCGTGCGCCGAGCTGTATGCCGTTATCGAGCGTCCGCTCGGCCTGGATATTGGCTCTGATCTGGCCGGTCAGACCGGTTTCGTCATGGCCGGAGATTACAGGCCCGTCACTTTGCCGCGCCGTGTAGCCGGCCCCTGTGGCGAAACCGCCCAGCTTCAATTCGATGCCGTCCAAATCCCAAGTCGGCGGGTCAAGCGCCAAGGACTCGCCCAATTCCGCGGCATGGCCTGTAACCGGCGCCAAACATAGCGCTGTCGCCATTACCAAGCCCGGCATCGATGGGATTCGGCGCAGAATCTGTAAGCGGCCTGCCATATTCTCTCCTTTTTGCCCCGCAATGCTGGCACCAGGACCGGGCCACAGCCCGGCGTTGCGTGACGCCCTGTGCCTCATTATAAGCCCAGGGCTGCGACAGAAGCTTGTTAAACCAAAGCCATAGCGCAAGCCTTGGCCAAGCCATAGGACGTCCGATGCGGGTTCTTCTCTGTGCGGGGTGTATTTTCCTTCTTGCCGCTTGCGGCACGGAGGCCGATCGCACCGCCGCCATTCCGGCGCCAACGGCAACGAGCCCGGTGATACCCTCGAGCAGCTCCGGCCTGTGGCCCTTCGGCTCGTCCGATAGCGATGCCGCCGTCGCCGGTCCGCAACTTGGCGTGAACGGCTATCTGTGGCGCGCCACGCTGGACACGCTCAATTTCATGCCGCTCACCGCGGCCGATCCGGTCGGCGGCGTCGTCATCACCGATTGGTATGCGCAGCCGGAAAACCCGGCCGAGCATGTGAAGGTTACGGCTTATATTCTCGACCGTCGGCTCCGCGCCGATGCGCTCAGGGTCACCGTCTTCCGCCAGGTTCGCGGCGCCTCGGGCTGGGTGGATGCGCCGGTCAATCCCGATACCGGAACCAAACTCGAAAACGCCATTCTGGACCGCGCGCGCGAATTGCGCCTAGCGTCGGTACAGGCGGAACAGTAATTCAAAGCCCCTAAGGCCGACTGGTCTAACGGGCCAGACAGCAACAGCTGGGGGCAGCATGGCGCGTTACAACGCCAAAGAATCCGAAAAACGCTGGCAGGCGGATTGGAACGCGCGCGATGTCTTTCGCGCGAAGAACGACAGCACCAAACCGAAATATTATGTGCTCGAGATGTTCCCCTATCCGTCGGGGCGCATCCATATGGGGCATGTGCGCAATTACACGATGGGCGATGTCATCGCCCGTTTCCGGCGCTCACAAGGTTACAACGTTTTGCATCCCATGGGGTGGGACGCATTCGGTCTGCCGGCCGAAAATGCCGCGCGCGAAAAAGGCGTGCACCCGCGCGAATGGACCTACGCCAACATCGCGGCGATGCGCGACCAGCTGAAGCAGATGGGATTGGCGATCGATTGGTCGCGCGAATTCGCGACTTGCGATCTCGAATATTACGCGCGGCAGCAGCGCCTGTTCTTGGATTTCTTCCGGCTCGGGCTTGTCTATCGCGCCGAAGCCGATGTGAATTGGGACCCGGTCGATAACACCGTTCTCGCCAATGAGCAGGTGATCGAGGGCCGCGGCTGGCGTTCCGGCGCGCTCGTCGAACGCCGCAAACTCTCGCAGTGGTTCTTCAAGATCACCGCCGTTGCCGACGATCTGCTCGAAAAGCTGAACACTTTGCCGCGCTGGCCGGAAAAAGTCCGGCTGATGCAGCACAACTGGATCGGCCGTTCCGAAGGGTTGCGCTTCACGTTCAAGCTGAAGAATGCGCCGGCGCCGTCCGTCGAAGTGTTTTCGACGAGGCCCGATACGCTCTTCGGTGCGAGCTTCGTTGCGCTCTCCCCCGACCACCCGCTGACCGAAACATTAGCCGCGAAAAATCCAAAGCTCGCCGAGTTCGTCGCCGAATGCCGGCGCACCGGCACGGCCGAAGAAGCGATTGAAACCGCCGAAAAGCAGGGCTTCGACACCGGCGTGAAGGCCGTCCATCCCTTCGATCCCAGATGGGAATTGCCGGTGTATGTCGCCAATTTCGTGCTGATGGCCTATGGCACGGGCGCGATTTTCGGTTGCCCGGCGCATGATCAGCGCGATCTCGATTTCGCGCGCAAATATCATCTCCCGGTTAAGCCGGTCGTTATCCCCGAAAGTGAAAATCCGAAGAGCTTCGAAGTGGGCAACGAGGCCTATGTCGGTCCGGGCAAGCTCGCCAACTCCGAATTCCTGGACGGGCTCGACGTCGATACCGCCAAGCGCCGCGCCGCGGAAACCATCGAAAAGGCGGGCTCCGGTAGCCGCACGGTCAATTACCGGCTGCGCGATTGGCTGGTGTCGCGCCAGCGTTATTGGGGTTGCCCCATCCCGATCGTGCATTGCGCCAGCTGCGGCATGGTCGCAGTGCCGGAAAAAGATTTGCCCTTGGCGCTGCCGGAGGATGTTCGCTTCGACGTGCCCGGCAATCCGCTGGATCATCATCCGACATGGCAGAACGTTGCTTGTCCAAAATGCGGTAACCCTGCGCGGCGCGAGACCGATACCTTCGATACCTTCGTGGATTCTTCCTGGTACTTCGCGCGGTTCACCGATTCCGATGCCGCGGCGCCGGTGAATAGCGATGCGGCGCGTTACTGGTTGCCGGTCGATCAATATATCGGCGGCGTGGAACACGCCGTTCTGCATCTCCTCTATTCGCGCTTCTTCACGCGCGCGATGCATAAGGCCGGCTATGTCGGCGTGGACGAACCGTTCACCGGCTTGTTCACGCAAGGCATGGTTTGCCACGAGACCTACAAGGACCAAGACGGCAATTGGCTGCTGCCCGAGGACGTCGAAAAGCGCAGCAATGGCGCCGTGCAGAAGGGCCGCAATACACCGGTCACGGTCGGCGCTTCCGAAAAAATGTCGAAGTCGAAGAAGAACGTGATTGCGCCGGAGGTGATCGTCGATTCCTACGGCGCCGATACGATCCGCTGGTTCATGCTCTCCGACACGCCGCCCGAACGCGATATCGAATGGACGGAAGCGGGCGCCGAGGGCTGCTGGCGCTTCGTGCAACGCGTCCATCGCCTTGTGACCGAAGCGGCCAATTTGCCGCCGCCCGGAACCGCCATCGATTCCGCCGATGCTACGCATGATCTTCGCCGCGCCACGCATCGTGCGATTGCCGCGGTGACGGAAGATCTGGAAGGCCTGCGCTTCAATCGCGCCGTGGCGCAAATCTACACCTTGGCGAATGCGCTGGACGACAAGGCGCCGGGCGCGGTGCGCCGCGAAGCGCTGGAAACGCTCGTCTTGCTGTGCGGACCGATGATTCCTCACCTTGCGGAGAGTTGCTGGGAAGCGCTCGGCCACAAGACGCTGCTTGCCGAAACGCCATGGCCCAAGCCCGAAACGGCTCTGATCAAAAGCGATACGGTCACCATAGGCGTTCAGGTGAACGGGAAATTGCGCGGCGAAATCGTGATTCCGGTGGATTCCTCGCAGGATGCGGCCCGCGAAGCGGCCCTGGCGCTTGATTCGGTACAGCGGGCGCTGGAAGGTAAAAACCCCAAACGGGTTATCGTCGTGCCCGGGCGAATCGTGAACGTCGTAATTTAAAGATTGGCGTCATATGAGATTTCGCATTGCTCTGGCGGCTTCACTGGCTTCGGCGCTGATCGTGTCAAGCTGCGGCTTTCACCCGCTCTATGGAAATGCGGGCGCGGGTGGCGGCCCCGCGGGGCGGCTCGCGAACATTTATGTCGAATCGATTCCGGAGCGCGTCGGTTACGAATTGCGCAACGACCTGATCGATATGTTCGATACGAATGGTGACGCGACGAATTCCGACTACCGGCTGCAGCTTGTGCTCCGCGAAGTTCGCGAACCGGTCGGCTTCCGGCGCGACGCGACGATCACGCGTTTCAATTATCGTCTTTTCGCGCGCTACGAATTGATCGAGCGCAGCAGCACGCGTGCAGTGAAATCCGGCGAGGTGCGCAGCATCACCGCTTATAACGTCGCGCAATCGCCTTATGCGACGGTTGCCGGCGAGAAGGACGCACAAGACCGCGCCGCCCGCGATGTCGCGGAGCGTATTCGGACCGAGATCGCGGTCTATTTTCACAATGCGCCGCAGACCGCCCAGGCCAGCGCCGCAGCAAGCCAGCCTCCGCAAAACCCGTGATCGTCAAATCGGGCGAAGCCGACCGCTTTGCTGCCAATCCGCCTAAAGCGTTGGCAGCGGCTTTGTTCTACGGGCCGGATGAAGGATTGGTCCGCGAGCGCGCCGAAGTGCTTGCCAAGTCCGTCGTCTCCGATCTTTCCGATCCGTTTCGCGTGGCCGAATTCACCGGCAGCGCCATCGAGTCCGATCCGGCGCGGCTCTTCGACGAAGCCGCCGCCATCTCCATGCTGGGCGGAAGGCGCGTGCTGCGCATTCGCGATGCCGGCAATGGACTCACTGACGTCTTCAAACGTTTTTTTGCCGATCGCATCGGTGATGCGCTTATCGTGCTTGAAGCCGATGAATTGCAGAAAAGCTCTGCACTCCGCCGCCTGTTTGAAGGCGAGGATGAGGCTGCGGCCGTCGCCTGCTACAGCGACGACGATCGTGGGCTCGCACGTATTGTGCGCGATGGATTGAAGGCCGAAGGTCTTTCGATTGATCAGACGGCCTTGGACGACGCGGTGGCGCGACTGGGTTCCGACCGCGGACTCACGCGCCAGGAAATCGCCAAGCTGGCGCTTTACGCGAAGGGCGAAAAAACCGTCACCGCGCGGCATGTGCGCGACGTGATGGGCGATGAATCCGAACTGCGGATGGAAGAGGCTTGCGATGCCGCGGGCGAAGGCAACTTCACCGTGCTCGATCGCACACTAATGCGGCTATGGGCTTCGGGCTATTCCCCGGTGGCGGCGCTTCGCCAATCGCTTGGTCATTTCCAGCGCTTGCTTCTTGTGCGCGCGGAAAGCGACGAGGGCGGCAATACCTTTGCGGCCATGAAACGGCTGCGCCCGCCGCCGCATTTTTCGCGAGAAAAATCCTTCACGGCGCAGGTGGCGCGCTGGCAGCGTCCGCGCCTCGAGGAAGCCTTGCACACGCTTTACGAGGCCGAAGCTTTGGTGAAAACGACAGCCGTGCCTCCGGAATCGGCCTGCGGCCAAGCGCTTATTTCGGTGTGCTTGTTGGCGCGGCAGGGCTGACTTGCCCCGTCGCGTCTGCCGTCCTAGATCATGGCCATGCTCAAGATCCGCATTATCCCCTGCCTCGATGTGAAAGACGGCCGCGTCGTCAAAGGCGTGAACTTCGTGTCTTTGCGCGATGCCGGCGACCCCGTCGAGCAGGCGATTGTCTACGACAGGGCCGGCGCGGACGAGCTTTGCTTTCTCGACATCACCGCCAGCCACGAGAAGCGCCCCATTCTTTTGGACGTTGTGCGGCGCACCGCGGAAGCCTGCTTCATGCCGTTGACCGTGGGCGGCGGCGTGCGAACGCTCGCTGATATACGCGGCCTTTTGCTCGCCGGCGCCGATAAGGTGTCGGTGAATACCGAGGCCGTGCGCCGACCGGAATTCATCCGGGAAGGCGCAGAAAAATTCGGCAGCCAGTGCATTGTCGCGGCCATCGACGCCAAGGAGTCCAATGGTCGCTTTGAAGTTTTCACTCATGGCGGCCGCAACGCCACGGGAATCGACGCCGTCGAACATGCCGTGCGTCTGGTCGAATATGGCGCCGGCGAGATCCTTCTCACCTCCATGGATAGAGACGGGACCAAATCCGGCTACGATCTGAAACTGACGCGCGCGATTGCCGATGCCGTTTCGGTGCCAGTGATCGCGTCGGGCGGCGTCGGCACGCTCGATCATCTGATCAATGGCGTGCAGGAAGGTCATGCGAGCGCGGTACTCGCCGCGTCGATCTTCCATTTCGGCGAAGCTACGATTGGCCAAGCGAAGGCGCGCCTCGCCGAGGCCGGCGTTCCGATCCGTAACTGAACGAAACTTAGCGGCGCGCGCCGGCGGAAATCGCCATGGGCATTCCGGGCCGCGGCGCGACGCCCAAGCCGTGCACGGTTGGCGTAGGTGTCGGCCGATCGATCAACGCGGTCGGCGGGCTCAACCCCAGGAATTCAATGCCGACGCCGTCTGTGTGATGACGCGCGACACGGCCGGCACGATGGCCGATGAGAAGATGCTCGCCAACCGGGGGTTTCGTTTCGGCTTTGACCGAAACCCCGGTCAGCGAAAGATCGAGCACCTCGCAACGAATCTGCTCGCCGCTCGATCGCGTAAAATGCGTGTAGCTGCCCGAGGCTGCTTCCGTGCGGTCATGGCGGCGAAGATCGGTTTCGGCCAGAAGGTGGCGATTGAGTTCCAGCGTCAATTGATCGGCAAGGCGTTCACGCTTTTGCTGCGAGCAATTGAAGATGAGAACGAAGCCGCCTTCGGTGCGGCGGACGATCGGTCCTTCAAGGCGGCCCAAACTATCGAGATAGAGAACGGCGCGGCCTTGCGGCTCTTTCTCCAAGCGGCAGGAGATCGCGGCATCGCCCGGCGAAATATCTTCCACCGTGCACACCGCTTCTTCCTGCGTCGCGGGAATGAGCAGTCGGCCCGCGACCGCGACGCGGACGCGATGGAACCGGCGGCGCTCTTTGAGCGCACGCTGGATGATTGCTTCCCCCGGTTTAACGGCGTTTTCGGCCACGAATCGGCGTTCCGTACGGTTTGCGGCCTGATCAAACTACGCGGCATTGCTCAACAATCGGTTTATGCGGCCGCCAATTTCTTGGAAAAATTCACTAATTCGAGCCCTGTTGCGGCGTTTTTGGCCAAAAGGACCTGTCCTAAGATGGGAAATACCGCCCGGGAAAGCCTTTGGAACTTGCGGAACGGAGTTGAGCTTTCGCGGGTTAACAAACCAGCGTAATGTCGAACCCCTTGGGGGAAACATGCGAACGAAAACAGGTATTTGGGCGGTTATCGTCGGCGGCGTTTTTGCCGCTAGCGCAGCCCTCGGAGCGCAGAACGGAACTTCGCTCGACGTCAAAATGATGTCGTTCAGCCTGTGGTGCCAAGAGACCCAACATTATGCGTTTGAGCGTTGCGAAGCGCGCACCGCCGAAGATTTGCGCGATTTCGAGATCTACCGCACCACGGTCGAAAACTACGAGGTCGATTATTTGCGCAATCGCGAGCAGGACAACGCGCTTGAGCAGCGTCTCCTCAAACCCGGCTTCGGCGCGCCCGATAGCACGCGCGTACCCGGCAGTCTCTTGCCGTACTGACACCTAATCTCATTCGAAAAAGAAAAGGGCGATGAAAGCTCAGCTTTCACCGCCCTTTGTATTTCGTACGGGACAGCGCCGCTCGGGCGTGATTATCCCTGACTTGATTTGCGGCCGAAATTGCAGAGCGAGAGGATGCGCTGCAGCGTGTCGGACGGATCGATCCGCAACGGATCGTGCCGCGCCGGCGAGCGGGAAATGGGCGCGCTTGGCATGCTGGGACGGTCGCGCGAAACCACCAAGCGCAAATGCGGTGCGCGGGGATGACGATTAAGCGTGGGCGGCGGCGGGGGAGGCGGAGGAGGGGCTTCGACGTCGGTGGGGCGCGTCTCGCCTTCTTGCACCAGAGATGAGCTGACAAGGCGTTCGAAGGTGATGGATTTGCCGGTGACAGGAGCAACGTCGGTCAATACTTGCGTCACGGCGAGGAAGCGCTTGGGCTCTTCGCCGCCGTAAGTAATCGGCATCAGAACGGTTTCGATTTCGATCATGCGGCAATCTTCGGTGGCGCCGATCGAGATCAAGCAAAGCGGCGTACGCATGCGGAGGGCTTGGTTGAGCAACGTTGTCAGCGCGCCGCGGCTATCGGCATCCCAGCGCGCGAGGAAGTTCGTGCCGCGCAATTCGGAGCCGTAGCGATCGCACAACGCCGTTCCGGCGAGACGATATATGAAGCTGCCGTCGATACGGGATTCGAGAAGAAAGACATTGGGAAGAAGGCGCTTCAACGCCCGCGGATCGACATCGGCCTGATCGGGAACGACGCGCCCGTGCCGGATTCGACTCCAATAACCCACCGCAAAATGGCTGTTTCTGTGTTTCATGACCGGCCCAACGCCCCTATTTCCTTGCGAATTAACCTGCCGCTCCGCCCAAAATGGGAACTCGCGGCTGACACAAGGCCTGTAGAGCGAAAGCCGTGCCAATCGCGCGATTGGCCGGAAAAACCTTTAATGACAATTACTTATTGGCTAGGAGCCAAACGCGTTATTCAGACGGCCCGCGGCGCCAGCGTCCAAAAAGGGGAAAACGCGAAAGGAATGGTGTCAGCAAAAGGCCGGCGCCAAACCCCCCCACATGCGCCCACCAGGCCACGCCGGGCTCACCGGGCGGGGTTAAGGCGGCCGAGATCAGTTGAATAACGAACCAGAAACCCACGACGTAAAGAGCGGAAATCTTGGTCGGATAAAGCAGTACGCCGAGTGGAATAATCACGGTTATGCGCGTTCTCGGGAAAACCAGGACATAGGCCGCCAGCACTCCGGATATGGCACCCGATGCGCCGATCACGGGAACGGTCGAGCCGCTATCGACAATTCCGTGCGCCAGCGACGCCGCTACACCGCAAACCACATAAAAGACGAGGTAGCGGATATGCCCGAGCGCATCTTCGACGTTGTTACCGAAAATCCATAGATACAGCATGTTTCCTGCAAGGTGCATGAGGCCGCCATGCAGGAAGAGCGACGTGAATAAGGTAAGCGCCGGCCATCCGGTATCGGGATCGTCCGAAAAGAAGAATGCGGGCACGAAACCCAGCGCGTATGCGACTTGTTCTTCTGCGTCAGGCGTCAGCGTGAGCTGCCAAATGAATGCCAGAACGCAGGAAGCAACGAGAATCCAGGTGATGAACGGCGTGTGGCGGCCGGGATTGTCGTCCGAAATTGGGATCATTCCGTCGCCCCAAACCGGCTTCTGTTAACCGATGTCCCGAAGCGATACATCGCAGCCGATTCTTTTTCCGCATTTTCCGCCATTTCTTTTGGCACGAAACATGAAGCGAGGCGAAGCGGAATTAAGGCTTTGTCGCAACAGGCGATGAACGCGGACGCTAGCAGCGTCATCGTTCTTCCCAAAGGATCGGTTCCCCGATGTTGTATCGCTCTCGTGCTGTTTCCCGTCTCGCTATCGGCCTCGCCGTGGCGGTTCAGCTTACGCCCACCCTTCCGGCCTATGCCGAAGAGTATTCGCAGATTCCGGTGCGGTCGCTCGAATTGGCGACGCAGAACACCAATGTGTGCGGCGGCAGCACAGGCGGGCATCATTACACTCCCCCGAACAATACCATCAATTACAATAAATGGGTCACCATCAATAAGCCCGTGACGATCAATAAACCGGTCATCATCAAGAAGAGTATCGAGATCAACAAGCCGGTCACGATCAATAAAAACGTTACGATCAACAAGCCGGTGACGATCAACAAGAACATCAATATCGAGAAGAATATCGATCTCAGCAAAAAGATCATCATCAACAAGACGATCAACATCAATAAGGGCAAAGGCAAAGGCCACGGAAACGGCAACCAGAATCAAAATCAAAACCAAAATCAGAACCAGAATCAGGAGCAGAACCAGAATCAGAACCAAAACCAGAGCCAAAGCGTCGTGGTGAACATCAACACGACGCCGGGCGAGGGCAACGGTGACAGCCAAGCAAGCGCCGAGGCGTTCGCCGAGGCGATGGCATCGGCGTTCTCGGAATCGGCGGCCAGCGCGGTTGCCAACGTGAATGCCTCGGCCACGGCTACGGCCACGGGCGGTTCGGCTTACGTCAACAATCAGTTCCGCGGCGGCGACATCGGTTCGCTCAACGTTGAGGTCACGGCCGAAGGCGGCGGCGGCGGTAGCGGCAACGGCAACGGCCAGGGCGGTGGCAATGGTGGCGGTGGCGGTGGTGGCGGCGGCGGTGCCGCAGCGGCGGCCGGCGGTGGCGGGTTCGGCGGCGAAGGAGCCGGCGAAGGCGAAGGTTATGCCGAAGGCGAGTATCAGTGCATCGAGCAGTGGGGCATTCTCGTGAAAGCGATCCATGCGTCTTGCGTAGACAGCAGCAGCCGTTCGCATCCGGCCGTGCGCATGCGCGCCGAGACCTGGATCGACTCCTCGATATCGAGCGAGATCTTCCGCTGCCTCGAAGGGTCGTCGCTCCGCGTCACCATTGGTAACGTCGTCGACTCCGATAAAGGCTTGGCGGGCGTCTATCAGAACGGCGAATCTTTGGAATGCCGTCCGGGCGAAGCGCTGCGCCACTTCAAGGATGGTTTGGTCAAATGCGCCGCAGCCGACAAAGTTCCCGATTGCACCGAGCGCACCAATCTGCGCCGTTGGGGCGCCGGGGACATATTCTTCTCCTATCCCGGCAAAGTCTGTGCGCGGGTTGAAAGTTACGCGCAGTACAAGTCTGGGCAGACGACGAAGGCCAAGATCGAGGAAAGCTATTCCTATTCCTCTGAAACCCCTGGCCAAGTCGACGACTGGTACATGTATGGCGGTGTCGGCGGTTACGGTCAGTAATCTCCGATCGATTGAAAGTCTTTCGCAACCACGGCCGGTTCGTTCCGGCCGTGGTTTTGTTTTGTGGCCACGGTGTATTGTCGTTCCGATTTGTGCGTCGTTTTTGGGCAATTCCGGCGCTTTTATCCGACATTGACGTGACGCGGCCGGGGAGACACATTGGCGCGCCCTGAGAAACGCTGAAATGCTCCAGGGAAATGCTTCAGGAAGGCTCAAAAAAGGTTTCGCAATGAAGAAATCCATTTTCGCGCGTCTCGCGCTCATGCTCGGCTGTCTTGGTCTCGTTGTCGGCTGCCAGCAAAAGGACCAGGCAAATTTCTACGTCGGCCAGACGGTGCACATCATTGTCGGGTTTGAGGCCGGTGGCGGTTATGACGCGTTCGCGCGCGTCGTCGGCCGCCATCTCGGCAAGCATATTCCGGGCAATCCCACCGTCGTTGTGCAGAACATGCCGGGTGCTGCCAGTATCACGGCGACGAATTACGTTTTGAGCGTCGGCCCGCAGGACGGAACGCAGATCGGCGCGTCCGGTTTGGCGCCGCTTCTCATTCCACTGCTCGATCCCTCGATGGCGCAGCTCGATCCGCGCAAGCTGAATTGGCTGCCGTCTTCCGGCCAGGGTCTTTCCACGGTTGCTGTGTGGCACGAAGTGCCCGTCAACACCTGGGAAGACGTGAAGACGACGCCGATCAAGATGTCGGGCGCCGGCGCTACCGGCCAGACGACGTTGTTCACGCGCGTCATCAATGAGGTGCTGGGAACGAAATTCCAACTCATCCATGGCTATCAGGGCAGCGCCAGCGAACTTTTGGCGATGGAGCGCGGCGAGATCGCGGGCCAACCCGGTCTGATGTGGAGCAGCCTGAAGACGATGCGTCCGGAATGGGTTGCGGAGAAGAAGGTGAAAGTGCTGCTGCAATATGGCGGCACCAAGCCGGCGCCGGATCTTCCCGGCGTGCCGTTCGTGCGCGACCTGATCAAGGACCCGAAAGATCTCGAGATGTTCGACGTCGCGACGGCGCCGCTTCAGGTCGTGCGGCCCTTCTTTATGGGCGCCAGCGTTCCGGCCGATCGAGTCGAGATCATGCGCAAGGCTTTCATGGATACCTATATGGATCCGGAATTCCTGGCCGATTGCGAAAAGCTGCAAATCCCAATCGAGCCGGCGTCGGCTGAAAGCGTGAAGATGCTGGTCGACAACATGTACAACGCGCCGGCCGACATCGTGGCGCGGTTGCGGAAGATCTACACGCAGACCGATTGATAGGCGATTATTTAGGAAAATAAAAACCCCCATGCGAAAATCGCATGGGGGTTTTTCTTTGCCGCGATCTCAAGCGTCAGACGCTCGGTATCGCCTTTAGCTGGGGGATGAAATCTCCGATCACGCTGGCAGGCCAGGGCATATGCAGGATGCTGTCGAAGAGAACGTAGACGAATATCGTCATCAGGATCGCCATCGGCAGCACGATGCGCCATTTTTCCGGCCCTTCGATCCGCATCAGTGCGATGATGAAAATCGGCACAGTCGGAATGAATCCGATCAGCGCCATGCCGGTAAGGAAGGCAAGCAGCCAACCCAAGAAGCCGGCCGCGCGGGTGATCAGCATTCGCAACGGCAAATGGGAAACATTGCTCATGATATCCATGTGCAGCTTCTGTTTGGCCTTGTTGACCTTCTCGCTTCCGCCGGCCAACGCACCCGCTGCCGGCTGCGGATCGCGCGTATGGTAGATGTCGTTGAGAAGCGACAGCGAACAAAACAGAATCGCGCCGGAGCCGACGATCAACGGAATGATCTTGGCGAAAAGCGGCCAGGGCAGCGCCTGGAGCAGCATGGCAACGAACACAGCTAGCATCAGCGCCGGGAAGATTTGCGTTTTCGACCAATTGGCTTTGGTCGAATAGGTGCTGGTCTTCGCGTGTGAACGTAGATCCTGGTACAGCGGGCGAAGCAGGCTCAGTGCCGCCAGCGCGAACAACAGCACCACGACGGGATGCGTCAGCCACTCCAAGCCGTAGGCTTGAATCGAGATGAACATGTTGCGTTCGACTGTCGTACCCAGGATGTAGCCGAGCACCAGAGGCGGCCGCGGCCATTTCAGGTGCTTCAGCGTCCAGCCGAAGGTGCCCAATGCCAACAGCGTATAAAGATCGCCCCATTGGCGCTTGCCTTGATAGGCGCCGATGAAGATGAGGCAAAGAATGCAAGGCAGGATCAGCGTGTAGCGAAGCGTCGAAAGCTTCGCGAACTGGCCACTGAACAGGAAGCAAAGTCCCGAGCCGAGGATATTGGCGATCGCGATGCTCCACACCATCGAATAGGTGATGTCGAGATGCTTCGTGATCATGTCCGGGCCCGGCGTCAGGCCGTGCATGATGAAGGCGCCCAAGAGGATCGCCATGCCGGCGCTCGAGGGCACGCCGAACACGACGGTCGGAACCAGCGCACCGCCTTCACGCGAATTGGTGGCGCTTTCGGCGGCGATCACGCCGCGCACGTCGCCACGGCCGAAGGTCTGCTGCGCGCCTTTTTCCGTGCGCAAGGCGTGACCATAGGAAATCCAGTCGATCACGGTTACGCCGATGCCCGGGACCGTTCCCATCGCAGCGCCCAGCCACGAACAGCGCAGCACTAAGAACCAATGGCGGAGACAATCCTTGGCGCCTTCGAGAAGCCCCTTGCGGGTGTCGACGGTGAGCGCCTTCACGACTGCCGTGCGGCCGATGAAGAGGTCGCAAAGTTCGGGCAGCGCGAAGATGCCGAGCGTGAAGGGAACAAGCGGAATGGCATCCCAGAGATAGAGACTGCCGAACGTCCAGCGTTGCGTGCCGGTGTTGGGATCGGTGCCGACCATCGCGAGCATCACGCCGAAGCAGGCAATGGTGGCGCCACGCAATGGAGCGTTGCCGGAAAGCGTCGCCACCATCGAGATGCCGAACACGGCAAAGGCAAGAAGTTCGGGTGAACCCAGATGCAAAACCAGTGGACGCAAGATCGGCAGGCTGACGCCCAGGAGGATCGCGCCGAACAACCCGCCAATCAGCGCCGACGTATAAGAGGCGCCGAGCGCGCGGCCGGCTTCGCCGCGTTTGGTCATTGGATAGCCGTCCAGCGTTGTCGCTGCAGACGCCGCATGTCCCGGCGCGCCAAGCACGATGGCGGAAATAGGATCGGCGGTTGTTGTCGTTGCGCCGAGACCGAGCAGCAGCGCGAAGGCCGAAGGCGCGTCCATCGCATAGGTGAAAGGAAGAAGCAGCGCGGTGCCGGCAAGGCCACCGATGCCGGGCAGAATACCCAGCGCCAGCCCCATGCAGACGCCGGCAAAGAGATACATCAACCGGTGCCATTCCAGGAGGATGAGCAGCGCGTTGCCTGCGGCCTGAAGAATATCGGCTTCCATGGATAGGACATTGCCCCCGTTTTATCTTGGCGAAAGAAGAACCACGCGGGAGGTAAGAATGCGCCGTGTGCTGGCTGCCCGGCTGCCTTTTTGGCGGCGCGCTTGGCCGAACCCGCTAAAGCGCGCTCTTGCCTCCCCTTTTGCGGGATAATCGCCTGAATTGAGGGGGCGGGTCCAGGGGTTCTACCCGCGACCCATCGGCCACCGGAGAAGGGCTGGACTTACGGCATTATTACGGACGTCCCGCTGATGGGACGCCCGTTGTAATGTTGGCGGCTAGACGCTCGGGATGATTTTCAGCGCTGGGACCAGGGTTCCCAGAAGCGACATCGGCCAGGGCAGCATCAGGATGCGGCCGAAGACGATGTAGACAAAGACCGTCATGAAGAGGGCCATCGGCGCCACGATCTTCCACGGTTCGCGGCCTTCCGAGCGCATCAACGCCACGATGAAGATCGGAACCGAGGGGATAAAGCCGATCAGATAGATCGACAACATGAAGCCGAGCAGCCAAGCCATGAACATGGCGGCTCTGGTCAACAGCGTCTTCAGCGGCAGATGGCTGATGTTGCTGCCGATATCCATGTGGATGCGCTCGTCTTTCTTTTTCTCGACTATCCCGTCCGCCGCGGGTGCTTGCGGCTTTTCCGGCTTACGGAATGCTGCGTTCAGGAAGGACAGCAGGATGCAGACAAGCGCTACCGAACCGACCACGGTCGGAACGATGCGGGCGAAGTAGGGCCACTGCATGGCTTCGTAAAGAAGCAGCAGCACGAAAGCGAGCAGCGCGAAGATAAAGAGTTGCGGCTTCTCGAAATGGTAACCGCTATAGCCGGTGACCAATCCTTTAATGCCGCCGCGGTGGCGCAATTCGCTGAGCAGCGGTCGCATTAGACCGATAAGAGCAAGAGCGAAGATGACGAGCACGATCGGACGGCCGACCCAAGCCATGCCGTAGGCCTGGAGCGAGATGAAGAGATTGCGCTCCACGACTTCGCCGAGGATGTAGCCGAGCACCAAAGGCGGTCGCGGCCATTTGAGATGCTTCATCGTCCAGCTGACGCAGGCCATGCTCAGCATGACGAAAAGATCGCCCCAATCGGTGTGGCTGGAATAAGCGCCGATGAAGACGAGGGTAAGGATGCAAGGCAGGATCAGCGTGTAGCGCAGCGTCGCGATTTTCGCGAAATAGCCGCTGAACAGGAAGCAAAGTCCGCCGCCAAGGATGTTTGCGATGGCGATGCTCCACACCATCGAATAGCTGATGTTGAGATTCTTGGTGACCATGTCGGGCCCCGGAACGAGGCCATGGATCAAGAACGCACCCAACAGAATCGCCATGCCGGCCGATGTCGGAACGCCGAACACGAGCGTGGGCACTAGCGCGCCGCCTTCGCGCGAATTGCCCGCGCTTTCCGAGGCGATCACGCCGCGCACGTCGCCGCGACCGAACGTTTCGCTTGCGCCCTTTTCGGTGCGCAGCGCGTGCCCGTAAGAGATCCAGTCGATGACCGAAACGCCGATGCCCGGAACGGTGGCGATGATGGCGCCGAGCCAAGAGCAGCGCAGCACTAGGAACCAGTTACGGAATACGTCGCGTGCGCCGTCCATAAGGCCTTTGCTGGCATCGATCTTCTTTAGCGCGTCTTTGACGATCGTCATTTTGGCGATGAAGAGATCGGCCAATTCGGGAAGCGCGAAGACGCCCAGCGCTAAGGGCACCAGCGGAATGCCTTCCCACAGATAAAGGCTTCCCATCGTCCAGCGTGGTGTGCCGGTATGCGGATCGGTGCCGACCATCGAAAGCATCATGCCGATGCAAGCCGCGGCAAGACCGCGCAACGGCGCGCTGCCGGAAAGCACGGCCACCATCGAAGCGCCGAAGATGGCAAAGGCAAGAAGTTCGGGCGAGCCCAACTGCAGCACCAACGGACGCACGGCGGGAAGCGCTAAGCCCAAAAGCAACGCGCCGAAGACGCCGCCGACGGTCGCCGAAAGATAAGCGGCGCCGAGGGCGCGGCCGGCTTCGCCGCGCTTTGTCATTTGATAGCCGTCGAGCGTTGTCGCGGCCGAACCGGCATGGCCGGGTGCGCCCAACACGATCGCCGTGATCGGATCGGAAATTGTCGCGGTCGAAGCAAGACCGAGCAGCAGCGCGAAAGCCGCGGCGGGATCGAGCCCATAGGTGAAGGGAAGCAGCAACGCCATGGCGGCAAGGCCGCCGATGCCCGGCAGCAAGCCGATCATCAAGCCAAGGCATACGCCCGAGAAGAGATAGAGCAAGCGCCAGGGTGTAAGGATGATGAGGAGCGCTTCACCGGCGGCTCCTAAGATATCTGCTTCCATAAAGATTTCTTCCCCTTGCCCAATCTGTCGTCGCCGTTCATCGGCGCGCTGCGGCTTCGCTAACCGCGGGTTCGCTTATCATGTCTTGCGCCGATTTTGAGGGCCAAATATTTCCAGAGCACGGCCATAACATTACTGTTACGTAATGATATTCGTTCGCTGCCACCTGTTGCGACTTTGCCGTGATCGCGCGTGGATAGATAGGCCATGACTCAGCCAAACCGGGCCTCATTTACAGACTTCGTCGATACCTTCGACGTGGCGCGCTATCGCGCCGCTCCGGACGATTGGGTAGTCGCCGTGTCGGATGTCGTCAATTCGACCGTTGCCATTACCAACGGCCGCTACAAAGACGTGAATATGGCGGGCGCCGCCGCTATCGCTTCTATTCTGAACGCTTGCGGACGCGACGATCTTCCCTTCGCCTTTGGCGGCGACGGCGCCGTTGTTCTCGTGCCGCCGGAACTTCGGGAAATCAGCGCCAAGGCGCTCGCCGCGACACGGCGCATGTGCAAGGAGGTCATCGGGCTCGATCTGCGCGGCGCGCTTATCCCGATTTCCGAAATAAAAAAACGCGGACGGGAGATTTTAATTGCCTCACACGATCTCGGCTCCGGCCGCATGTTGGCAATGCTGTCGGGCGGCGGCATCGAAGTCGCCGAGCGTTTGTGCAAATCGCCCGAAGGCGCCGTCTTTGCCGTCGAGGCGAGCCAAGAGGATCCGGATCTGACGGGGCTTTCCTGCCGCTGGGAGCCGCTCAAATCCGGGAGAGGCGTCATTCTAAGCGTGCTGGTGCGCGCGCGCGACGAAACCTCGCTTCTCCCGGCGGTCTATCGCGATATTTATTCGCGCATCGCCGCCATTGTCGGAACGGATTCGCCCGCGCAGACGGCAAGACTTTCGGTGCGCTGGCCGCCCGGTGCGCTGGCTACGGAAACGCAAATGAAAGGACGCGCGGGCCGGTTCAAGCGCCTCTGCCGGATTCTACTGGAAGGCGTGGTCCAGCATCTTTCGCAATTCACCGGCAAGGCCCTCTTCGGCTTCGATGCGCGCGCCTACAATGAAAGCCTGCCGCGTCACTCCGACTACCGGAAATATTCCGACGCGTTGCGTATGGTGATCGATTGCACGCCCGCGGAAGCCGAAGCGGTGCGGCGGCTGTTGAACGAGGCTTGGCGGAACGGCGCGATCGATTACGGAACGCATATGGCCGGCGCCGCTTTGATGACCTGCTTCGTGCGTAACCTCGAGGAAGGCCGGCACGTCCATTTCATCGACGGTGCCGATGGCGGTTATGCGCTGGCCGCGTCAGATATGAAGCAGCGCATGGCGGCAACGAGATAAGACAAAGAAAAAGGGAAAGGCTTCTCGCCTTCCCCTTTCTTTTGCCCGCGCGCCCCCAACGCTTGCGCGCCGGCCTATGCGGATATTCAGGAGCGTAGAGAAGCTTACTCCTGGAAGTGAACGATCTGCGCCGTGTTGCCGACGGCCGTCGCGGTCGAGGTCACGCCCGCTGCGGCGTTGGTGATGGTGGCGTTCACGTTGGCATACGTGCCGGCGATGTTTTCCTGGTAGTTGGTGACCGGGAAGTAGGCCGCATTCGAGTCCGCCTGGAACTGGTTGGCCACCGCGAGAGCCGAGATGCCGACGCCGCCCGCGACGTTCGAGATGTCGGCGGTCACGTTCGCCACTGGATCGTTGGCCATGCATTTCTGGCTCGAATTGACGGCGGTGACGGCCGGATCGGTCGAGATATCGGCGCCGTTGCAGAGCGCTGTCGCGCCGAGCAGAACGTCTTCGCCAACGCCCGAAACCGTTGCGGTCACTTCGGCGCCAACGTCGCCAATCTGTTCCTGCACGTTGTCGACATGGGTGTCGGCAAGCGTGACGATGGTGGCCGTGTTACCGACGGCGCTGGCGGAAACGTAAACCGTGCCTTCGGTATCGGTGACGTTGATGTTGTTCGTCGACCAGACGGTGCCGAGGTTGATCTGACCGTTCACGATGATGGCTTCAGCCGCCGGGAATTCGTAATCGTTTTCCCATTCGTTGTCGCCAACTTCCGGTTCGCCTTCCTCTTCGCCTTCTTCTTCGCCGGTCCATTCGCCGTCCTCAGACTCTTCGTCCTCGTTCTGCGTCTGCTCCTGCTCGGAATTCTGATCGGAGGTCTGGTCGTTCGTCTGTTCGGACGTTTCTTCGGTCGTGTATTCGACGTCGTTACTGGATTCCGCCGCGGAGGCTTGCGCTGACATTAACATCGCCAGCGCTGTACCCGCTGTAAGGATCGTTGCGAGCTTGTTCATAATGATACTCCTGGTTGGGTTGGTTGTAAGAATAAGAAGACGAAGAAGCAGGTGTGTAACGGTCGGGATATTCGTGACCGTAGTCTTGGCCGCTGCCATAATTGCCGCGGTTGTAGGCATAGCCGTCATCGAGAGGATCGCCGCCAGAGCGGCAGGCATCGCCGCTCGTGCCGTAACGGCGCGACATCATTTCCAACACGGCGCGTTCGATGACCGAGCGCACGGCGAGCTGGATGGGTTCGAGCGCGCTGTCGCCGACGCCGACGTCGATGATGTATCCGCCCAGGATGTCGAACACGCCGGCGCGGATTTCGCGGCCAACGATCTGCTTCTGGTAAGAAATCACGTCGACGACTTCGAGCGTCTTGGTATCGACCAAGCGAAGATCGAGGCCGACATTCATCACATAGGCTTTGCCGCCGGCGCTGCCCTTGAGGCCGTAGGTATCGGTATCGGCAACGAAGGCGTCCACGCCCTGGCTGCGGATGTTGTAGTTCAGCTCGGTGATGCCGCCGACGAGATAGAAATCCGATCCCGGGATCGAGCCCGCGAGAATCTTGCGGTAATTCGCTTCCTGGCGAGCGCGTTGATCGTTTCCGATCAGTTTGTTGTTCGCATATTTGAGTTCGAGTTCGGCAACCGATGTGTCGAAACGTTCGACCAGGCGGGCGCCGGATTTCGACAGCGCAGAGATCGCCATCAGGGCGGCGCCCTGCGTGATCTTGCGTCCGCCGCCATCGGCGTCTTCCTTGCCGGTGTAGTCGGCGATCTGGCCGACCGCGATGCGCGGCGCCGCGCGGCCATTATTATAGCCGGCGATGCATTCGAGCGCGCGGGAATAGGGCGTCTCGTTGGAGATCACGGGCGCGTTGCCGATGGGATCGGCATAGCGGCCGGTCACGTCCGCCGAGGTCGACACGCAGCCCGCGAGAAGCGAGGCGGCGATGGTGACCGGGATGGACCGGACCAGGGTTTTTATCAGGCGAAGCGTGTTGGGGGTCATGTCAGCGCCTTACAGGTGTAACTGGCCAGTCAGGTCGACATTGGCGTTCTGGTTGCCTTTGTTGACCTGCTTGGAGTCGACGATGACGGTGTTCCAAGAACCCTGCACCGTGACGTTGAGTGAGTTTCCGATGGCCGTTGCGTTGGCGCCGTTGACGCCGACGCCCGAAGTCTTGACGCCATCGACATGGCTGACATTGTTGGAGCCCAGCATCCCGTTCACGATCACGCGGTTGCCATTAGCATCGCGCGTTCCGCCGGAAATGGACTGGTTCTCCTGACCGGCTTTCATTTCGTACGGGCTGTTATAGGAAGCCGACTGGTCGAAGGCTCCGAGTTGCGCTGCCGAGGCGCCGTTGGCCGCAATGAGGCCAAGGGTGCCCGAGAGGGCTAACATCGTGCAGCAGTAGAACGTGGTATTGCGCATTGTTGGGGCTCGCGCTGTCTTCGGGAAACCTAAGAGCAACCGTCGTGCCAGCCCGAAGCCCCTCAAAAGCCGGGTTTTTGTCTCAAGGAGGGACGAGGGGCGCGAAAGCAGCGCCAAAAACAGTCCCGCAATGACCGGCCGGCCCGGGATTCTGTGGGCAAAGAACGGGCCAAGATCTCCGAAGGGAGACTGCTGTGGGAAAAAGACCCAGGAATTATGCGGCTACCGGCTTAAATTCCGCGTCCCGTCGCCCCATCTTAAATAAGCCGTCTTGAAGCTCTAGCCGGGACCCCATGGCGTTCTTTCACGACAATCGTCCCTCGCGTGAGCCGTTCCTCACGGCGCCCAGCTCTGTTCTCTGGCTGCTAGTGGTGATCCTCGCCGCGCATCTGGCGCGCGTATACGCGCCCGATCCCTGGCCGGAAACGATTCTCGTTAACTACAGCTTCGTCCCGGTGCGATACGCCGCCGGTCTATTGGCTGCGAACGGCATCGCGCCGGCTTCGCTTGTCGAACAGATCCTGCCCTTTGTTAGCTATAATTTCCTGCACGCCGATTTCACGCATGTCGGCATTAACTGTCTTTGGCTGCTCGCTTTCGCTGCGCCCGTGGCGCGCCGCTTCGGCACACCGATATTCCTTTTGTTCTTTCTCTTTTGCGGCACTGTTGCGGCGGCGGTGCATCTCGCCGCCAATTGGGGCTCGTTCGTTCCCGTGGTCGGCGCCTCGGGCAGCATCGCCGGGCTTATGGCTGTGGCGGTCCGCCTGCTCTACGGGCGGCATTATACTTATGCCGGCGAAGCGCCGCGGCTCGCGCCCATCTTTTCGCGCCACGTACTTTTCTTTACCGCCATATGGGTCGCCATCAATGTGGCGGCGGTCTTTACCGGCGGCTTGATGCTGGGTGCTCCGGCGAGTTCTTCCGGAGAGCCGTTTCTGGTTGCCTGGCAGGCTCATCTCGGCGGCTATTTCGCCGGGCTATTATTTGCGGATATCTTCGATGTGCTGAGTTCGCGCCGCAGAACGGATCGTTTTGTTAATTAGTTTCTTGCGAAGGCGTGTTAATTCGGACCTGACGGAACGGCAATACAAGAGCGAACGATGACGGACAATTATGATCCCTACGATCCCGCGGCATCACCCACGCCTCCGGCGCAAACACCGTCTTCGGCGCCGCATCCGCCCTATCCTTGGGTGCGTCTGGCCTATTCCGCGGTCTTCGCCATCGTCGCCTGGCTTCTGTTTTGGGGGATCGTCATTCTCGCGGCGCTGCAATTCATCACCACGGCCGTGGCCGGCACACCGAATGCCGAGCTGAAGAATATCAGCCAGGGCGCCGTCCGCTGCATGCGCCAACTTCTGGATTATATTGTGTTTGCGCGCGAGGAATTGCCGTTTCCCTTCGCGCCGTTCCCGCAGGCCTGACGGCCCAGGGCCAGCTCAGCCTTTGATGAAGCCGGTGATTTCCGCCGGGCTGACCGGGCGTCCGAACAGATAGCCTTGCGCGTAGTCGCAGCGCAGTTCGCACAGGAAGGTGGCGATATCTTCGGTTTCGACGCCTTCGGCGACGACCTTCAGCCCCAGCGCATGCGCCAGCGCGATGACCGCTTCCACGATCTTGCGGTCTTCGACATGGCTCAAGCATTGGCGAATGAAGCTTTTGTCGATCTTGAGTTCGTCGATGGGCAGGCGCTGCAAACGCGACAGTGACGAAAAACCGGTTCCGAAATCATCCAGCGAAACGCGCGCGCCCCTGAGGCAGAGCGCCGATAGCGTGGTCGCCAGCGACCGCGGGTCGGTCAGCATATCGTTTTCGGTGATTTCGAGAATCAGCCCGTCCAGATTGGTGTTGAAGCGATTGGCCAGCCGTTCCATCTCGATGCCGAGATTGGGATCGAGCAGCGTCGGGATCGGCATATTGACCGACACCGCCACATTCATGCCGCCCTTCGCCCACAGCGCGCGATTCTGAAATACGCTGCGCAGCACGAAATAAGTGAGTTCCGTCATGCCGTCGGCATCGAGATGGCTCAAGAAGCGCGAGGGCGGCAGAAGCCCGTGCATCGGATGCTGCCAGCGCACCAGTGCTTCGGCGGAGATCATCTGCCGGTTGGGCAGATCGACGATCGGCTGATAGCGGACGACAATCTGTTCGCCGCGGATGGCGTCGATCACTTCGGAGCGTGACGGCGTGTAGGAATTGGCGGGAGTGGCGTTTAAGGCCTCGAGCAGCGGCCGCACGGTAAACGGCTTCTTGATGCAGCCGACGATCTGAAGCTGGCGGTCTTCTGCGAGCCTGGTCACCGAGCTCAGCAGGCGCTCGCTATGGCCGGAGATCAGGAGGATCTTGCCGCGGTAATCCTGCGTCGCCAATTCGTTCAGGATAGAAACGCCGTCAAAATCCGGGATCGAAAGATCGATGATGCAGATGTCGGGGGTTTCGCGCGTCACGGCCTGCTCGAATTCCCGCCCGCTCGAAAAGGTGACAGTAGTGAATCCGGCTTTTTGCAATCCGCGCGAGACGACGTCCAGAACGCCGGCCTCGTCATCGACGATGTACACGGTGCGCCGGCCAGCGGGTTGCGGCTCGGCGGGTGCCGAGGCCGTCTCTGTTTCAGAACTGGTTTGCGGCAACCCCATGAATATACCCGATTTTTCTTTTAAGACTGACATAGGCACGCTTAATACGGACTAAACATCCGCCCTCTCGGTTTAACGCTTTGCCGGCGTTAACAAAGCGTTAGGCCTGCACGGCCGTATCCAAAAGCTGTCTGATTTTTCCCAAAAGGTCGTTCGCCCGGAACGGTTTGAAAATTGTGTCGGGCGCATTCTCAACCGGTCCTGTGCCGGCCGCATCGTCATATCCGGTCATCATCAGGATCTTCATGTCCGGCTTCATCGCGCGCAGATTCCGCGCCAATTCGTGTCCGTTCATGCGCGGCATCACGACATCGCTCAGCACCATCGCGATCTGATCGCCCTGTTCCTTCGCGAATTCGAGAGCCTGTTGTCCGTCGACGGCGGCCAGCACCGAATATCCCTGACGCGAAAGCAGTCCCGTCAGCATCGTCCGCACGTCATTGTCGTCCTCGGCGACGAGGAGGCGCTCATGGCCGGACAATTTCGCGGGCGATACTGATTTTTCCTCGCCCTTGTCCGCAGCTCCGCCATTGCTGCTTCGCGGCAAGCGGATGATGAAACTCGTACCGCTGCCGATCTTGCTTTCGACGCTGATCTCGCCGCCGGCCTGTTGCACGATGGCGTAGCAGGTCGCGAGACCGAGGCCCGTGCCTTTACCGGGCGCCTTGGTGGTGAAGAAGGGATCGAAAATTTTCCCGATGGTCTCGGGTCCGATGCCGCAACCCGTGTCGCTGATTTTCAGAACGACATGCTCTCCCTTGGCGTTTGTGCCCGGAGCGCCCGGCAGAACCGCGTTCTCCGCGGTGATCGTCAGCTTCCCGCCATTGGGCATGGCGTCTTTGGCATTCACGGCCAGGTTCATCAGAACTTGGTCGAACCGTCCGCGATCGATGAACACCGCCCACAAGTCGCCATTCACCTGCACGTCGAGCTGAATATCGGCCCGCAAGGTTCGCCGCAGCAGGGGTTGCATTGCCCGCACGGTTTCACCGAGATCGGTGAGGTCGGGTTGCGCCGGCTTCTTGCGCGTCAGCGAGAGGAGTTGGGAGACAAGCGCTTCGGCGCGGCTGGCGGCGCCCAAAATCTGAGACACATCGTGAAGGCGCGGATCGCCCTTCTCGATTTCGTCGGCGAGGAAATTCGCGCAATTGACGATGACCGTCAGAAGATTGTTGAAGTCATGCGCCACGCCGCCGGCGAGAAGGCCCAGCGCTTCCATTTTCTGCGACTGCAGCAATTGCTCGGCGAGCGTTTTCTGTTCGGTGATGTCGCGCACGGCGGCAAGGAATGCGGGTCTGCCCTCCCAATCGAGGCGCGCGGCGCGCACCTGCGCGATGCGGGTTTTGCCGTCCTTTTGAAATTCGATCTGCGAGACTTCGTTTTCCTTGATCGGAAAGCCGAAAGCCGCGCCTATAAAATCCTGCGTGTTGCGGCCGAATAGCTCCAACGCCGCCTTGTTTGCGAAGCGCACGAGGCCGGCATCGTCCACCACCATCACCGCATCGGGATTGGTGGCGACCAATTGCTCGGTCTGTTTTTGCTGATTCAGAATGCGATGGCGTTCCATCGCATAGATAAAGCTGCGCGCAACCAGGCGCGATGCCGGCTCGCTTTTGCTCAGGAATTCCTGCGCACCTTCAGCCAGGGCCTCGTGGCGGAGTTCATCGGTGGACACGCCGGACAGCACGATGATGGCCATCTCGTTGCGGATGCGGCGAAGTCGCCGCAGTGTTTCAATGCCATGGGAATCGGGCAAATTGAGATCGAGGATGACGGCATCCATCGGCTCGCGGCGAAGCGTGGCCTCGGCTTCTTCCAGTCTACCGGCTTGCGTGATCTCGAAATCGTAACCCGGCATGTCGGCCAGGCGTTCGCGCGCCAGGTCGGCGTCGCCGGGATTGTCCTCGACGAGCAGCAATTTGAAGGCTGCGTTGTTTCCGCCGGTCATGCGCAAACCTTTCCTTCGCGCGCCTTCGACGGCATGCGAACAACGGTAAACCAGAAATCCTCGACGGAACGCACAATGGCTTGAAAGGCCTTGAGGTCGACCGGCTTCACCACATAGCAATTGGCGCCCAGGTCGTAGCTCTGGGCGATGTCCTGCTCGGCGTTCGACGATGTCAGAACGACGATGGGGATTCCGCGCAAATCCGCGTCGCCCTTCACTTGCTCCAGCACCTGGCGTCCGTTGAGCTTGGGCAGGTTCAAGTCCAGGAGAACGATATCGGGGTGGGCATGGTTTGGATTGCGGAGATATTGAATGGCTGCGGCCCCGTCGCGCACGGTCGTGATGGACACATGCACTTTGCTGGCCTCCATCGTTTCGCGCATGAGGTCGGCGTCCGCTGGATTGTCTTCGACGAGGAGAATCTGTATCGGCCCGGCTGTCATGCTGCTTCCTCGATGATCTTGTTGGCAGGAAGGGTGAAGAAGAACGTCGTCCCATGGCCGGGCTCGGACTGGAACCAGATCCGTCCGCCGTGGCGTTCGACGATCTTTTTGGCGATGGAAAGTCCGATGCCGCTGCCTTCATAAGTCTCGCGATCGTGCAGCCGCTGGAACATCTGGAAGATGCGTTCGGAATATTGTGCCTCGATACCGATGCCGTTATCCGCAACCGAAAACACCCAGCGGTCGCCGGTTTCCTTTGCGCTCACATGGATATGCGGCGTGCGGCCCGGTGCGCGGAATTTCAGCGCGTTGCCGATCAAATTTTGTAGGATCTGCGAAAGCTCGTTTTCGTTGGCATAGACGGTGGGCAGTGGATCCGAAGTGATTTCCGCGCGCGAGTCGGCGGCCATGCGCCCCACGTGACGCAATACCGTTTGCAGAACATTTCCGGCGTCGATCGTCTTCATGCTGGTCTCAAGCCGTCCGACGCGCGAGAAGGTAAGAAGGTCATTCACCAGACCTTGCATGCGTTTTGCACCCTCGACGGCATAACGGATGTATTTGTCGGCGCGCTCGTCGAGCTTGCCGCGATAGCGTTCCGACAAAAGCTCCGTGTAACTCGCCACCATACGGAGCGGCTCCTGCAGATCGTGCGAGGCGATATAGGCGAATTGTTCGAGTTCGGCGTTTGAACGCTTGAGTTCGGCGGTTTGCTTGGCGAGCGCTTCTTCATGCTGTTTGCGCTCGGTGATGTCCACGATCGCCGTGAGCACCATCGGTCCGCCGCTGGTCGCAATCGGGTTAAGCGCAACCTCGATGGGAAATTCGCTGCCGTCCTTCTTGAGGCCAAAGATATCGCGTCCGGCGCCGAGCGCCCGGCGCGAAGGGTTCTGCAGATAATGGGCAATATGCGCGCGATAGGCGTCGCGCGAATCCAGCGGAATGAGGACTTCCTCTTGCTTGCCGATCAATTCACCCGGCGCATATCCGAAGATTCGCTCGGCCTCGCCATTGACCATGGCGATCTTGCCTGCCGCGTCGGTGAGAATCATTCCGCTGCCGGCCGACTCCACCGCCAAGCGGAACATCTCGTCGGCGCGCTTGCGTTCCGTGATGTCGCGCATGATGGACGACGCGCCGAGCAAAATGCCGTCCGCCGTACGAAGCGGCGATAAGGTCAACGACACATCGCGCATCGCGCCGTCTTTGGCGCGGCGCTTTGTCTCGAAATTGTCGACTTGGCCGCCGCGACTCAAATGTTCGAAGATTTCTCTCTGCTGAACCTGCTGCTCGGGCGTCGCGATAAGGCTGATATTCCGGCCCAAAGATTCATCCGCGGTATAGCCGAACAAATGCTCGGCGGCCTTGTTCCAAGTCGTAATCGTTCCGTCGAGTGTCGTCGTCAGAACGGCATCGCTTGTCGAAGCCACCACGGCCGCAAGAAGCCGTTCGCGTTCGGCGGCTTTTTCCACGGCAGCTTCGGCGCGTTTGCGTTCCGCGATCTCCCTTTCGAGGGACGTCGTTCGCTCGCGAACAGAATCCGCCATGCGCTGGAAGGCGCGCGCAAGAACGCCGATTTCTCCGGGGCCTTTCACCGAGACTGAAATATTTTCGTCGCCGGTGAATTCCGAGAGCGACTCGGTCATTTGCGCTAGCGGGTGGCCGATGGAACGCGCCAAATAAACCGCCATGGCCGTGGCAAACAGCACCGCCAGCAAGGCCACGATGAGACTCGTTTGGCTGATGGCGAAGGCGGAATTGAGTGCGACGCTGCTCTGGATCGTCGCGATGACCGACATCAAGGGTCCGCCCGCAAGGCGCACGGGAGCAATCGTCGCCAGATAATCTTCGCCTTCGGCATTGGCGATCCGCTCGACTACCGGACCGCTTCCGAGCTTCGGCACCAGCGCGGGGAATGAGTCGCCAAGATCGAAGGAATGGCCGAGGTCGAAGCCGAATTCTTTGCTCGGATCGGGATGCACGAGATATTCGCCGCGCTCGTTCACAACGTAGATCTGGCCGCGATAGGGCGCCGCTTCGCGCAAAGTATCGAACGCGGCCTTCATATCGACGTTGATGACAAGAATGCCGAACAACGTTTTGTCCGGCGCAAAGACCGGGGTAACGACCACCAAAACCGGACGATGCGGTTCGTCGATGCCGCCGCCGTCGCGATTGAGCGTTGGCGACGCGACATAAACCTCGCCCGGCCGCAAGCCGATCGAGTTCTTGAAATAGGTGCGGTCTTTCTGCTGACGCAGGAGATCGCCGGTGACGACATGGATCGAATGGTTCGGCCCCAAGCGGTCTACGCGCACGATCTCGCGGCCATTATCGGCGACGCCCATGAGACGGAACTGGTAATATTCCGGCTTCGCCTTCAGTTGCGAAATGAAATTCTGCGCCACGCGCTGGCGCCATACGGCTTCCGGCGTGTGATCTCGCGGGTCTACGCCGCCGGCACTTAGGGCCGCGACGAGGCCCTCGAGCGAGGATGTACCCAAGCTGGCGATCACATCGGCGCGCGCACCGCGCACATACGCGTCCAGCTGTACGGCCTGTTCGCGCGCCCTCGCATCCAGGCGTGCGAGTTCGGTCGGAAGCGAAGCAATCTCGATATTGCGATATGACCAGATGCCGATCGCGGCCGCGGTGATGAGAACAAGGGACACCATGGCTAAGGTGAGGCGGGTCGACAGATTCATTATGGAATCCTGCGATAGCCGGGAAAACGGGACGCGAAACGGTAGCCCCGAATACGCTAAAAGAGTATTTAATGGCGGCCAGCCGCGATTAACGTCATATGTAATTCAACCCGTTAGCGCCTCGGTGACGACGCCTAAACGCTCCCTCGAAACGTCAAGGAAGTTCCATGCGCCCATTCGTTCCGGTCCTGCTCGCTTTGGTCGTTTTTGCGTGCTCGCAATTCTCCTCTAACGGGAGCGTGGCGCCTCCGGTGGCTGCGACTGCACCGGCACAAAAAGCCGCAATCGGGAGTTGGGGTTTCGATCTCGCCGGAATGGATACGAGCGTTGGTCCGGGCGACGACTTTTATCGTTATGCCGACGGCAAATGGTACGACGGCGCCGCGATCCCTGCCGATCGTCCCAGCACCGGTGGCTTCAACGATCTCGATATCCTTAGCGAAACGCGCACCCAGGCGATCATTCAGGACCTCGATTCCCGGCAAGCGAATCTGAACATCGAAGAAGCGAAGATCCGCAATCTCTATCACAGCTTCTACGATATCGAGCGCTTGGAGCAGCTCAATCTCGCGCCCGCCGAAAAAGATTTAACCCAGCTTCGCGGGCTCAAGACGCATGAAGACGTCGCGCGCGCGATGGGTTCCGTGCGGATGGGGACATCCGCTCTATTCGATGCCGGCATCGGCATCGACGACAAGAACCCCGAAGCCTATGCGATCTTTGTCAGCCATGCCGGGCTAGGTCTGCCGGATCGTGACTACTACCTCCTCGACGAAGAAGGCACGGTGAAAGTTCGCGAGGCCTATAAGAAATATATCGCCGAGATTTTAAATCTTGGCAGCGTCTCCGATGCCGATGCCAAAGCAACGCGTATCTTCGCGCTGGAAGCGGAAGTGGCGAAGCTTCATTGGCCGCGCGCCGATCGCCGCGAGGCCGAAAAGATTTATAACCCGATGAAACTGTCCGAGCTCGCGGCTTTCGCGCCGCGCTTTCCGTGGGCAGCCTTCTTCGGCGAAATGGGAATTCCCTTATCGTCGCCGAAGGGCGAACGGCAGGTAATCATTTCCGAAAAATCCGCGTTCCCCGGTCTGGCGGAGGTGTTTGCCAAAACACCTGTGTCTACCTGGAGCGATTATCTTGTCTTCCATTATCTCAGCGATCATGCGCCCTATCTGCCGAAGCGGTTCGACGATGCGAATTTCGCCTTTTACGGCAAGGTGCTCACAGGCCGCGAACAGCAATTGGCGCGCGACAAGCGCGCGGTGCGTTTCGCCGGCGGGCGCCTGGGCGAGGCGGTCGGCAAGATTTATGTCGCGAAATATTTCCCGCCGGAAGCCAAAGCCAAGGCGGAAGCGCTCGTAAACAATCTGCTGCGCGTTTATGCCGACCGTATCCAGACGCGCGATTGGATGTCGCCGGAAACGCGTGCGCGTGCGCTCGAGAAAGCCCAAAGCATCTTCGTCAAGATCGGCTATCCCGATAAATGGCGCGACTACGCCGCCTATGATGTTCAGGCGGGCGATCTCCTGGGGAATGCCGAGCGCGGCACGGAATTCGAATGGCGTCACGATCTCGTGCGTCTCGACGATCCGGTCGATCGCTCCGAATGGGGCATGACGCCGCAAACGGTGAACGCTTATTACAATCCGTCACTGAACGAGATCGTGTTTCCGGCTGCAATCCTGCAGCCGCCCTTCTTCGATCCGAACGCCGACGATGCGGTGAATTATGGCGGCATTGGCGCGGTCATCGGTCATGAGATCAGCCACGCCTTCGACGATCAAGGCAGCAAATACGATGCCAAAGGCGTACTTAACGATTGGTGGACGGCAACCGATCGCGCGGCGTTCGATGCGCGTACCAAGACGCTCGCCGATCAATACGGCACCTACAGTCCGATTCCCGGCATGTTCGTGAACGGCAAGCTGACGCTCGGTGAAAACATCGCGGATCTCGCCGGGCTCACCATCGCCGAAGCCGCCTATCGTTTGTCTCTGAACGGCCGGCCGTCGCCGGTACTCGACGGGTTCACCGGCGAGCAGCGCGTGTTCTTAGGCTATGCGCAGGTTTGGCGTTACAAGACGCGCGAAGAAACCGCGCGTCAGCGTGTCCTCACCGATCCGCATTCGCCGCCGGAATTCCGGGTAAAGGGCGCGGTGCGCAATATCGATGCGTGGTACGAGGCCTTTGGCGTGCAGCCGGCCGGCAAATCCTATCTGGCCCCCGATAGCCGCGTACATTTGTGGTGATAGTTAGGTTCCTAAGCGGACGCTGAAGCGCGCATCCGTCTTGGCCTTGATCTCGTCGAGCGTGACGCTCGGCGCGAGTTCGGTCAGCACCATGCCGTCCTCGGCGATATCGAAGACCGCAAGATTGGTGATCACGCGGTCGACGCAGGCAACGCCGGTGAGCGGCAGCGTGCATTGCTTCAGCAATTTCGATTCGCCCGTCTTGCTCGTGTGATCCATTACGACGACAACGCGCTTCGCGCCGGTGACGAGATCCATCGCGCCGCCCATGCCTTTGACGAGCTTCCCCGGAATCACCCAATTGGCGAGGTCGCCTTTTTCCGAAACTTCCATGGCGCCCAGGATCGTTAAATCCATATGGCCGCCGCGGATCATTCCGAAGCTGTCGGCGGAGGAACAATAGGATGTCTGCGGCAATTCGGTGATCGTCTGCTTGCCGGCATTGATGATGTCGGCGTCCACTTCGTTCTCGGTTGGAAACGGCCCGATACCCAGCATGCCGTTCTCCGCCTGAAGCGTCACGTCGATGCCGGCGGGAATATAGTTCGACACGAGCGTCGGAATGCCGATGCCGAGATTGACGTAGAAACCGTCGCGCAATTCCTGCGCGGCTTTCTCGGCCAATTGTTCGCGTGTCCAAGGCATGGTCTATCCCGGTCTCGTGGTGCGGCGCTCGATTGGTTTCTCGTATTGCGCCCCTTGAATGATGCGCTTTACGAAAATTCCCGGCGTATGGATGTGGTCCGGATCGAAGCTGCCGACCGGAACGAGATGCTCGACCTCGGCCACGGTCACGCGTCCGGCGGTCGCCATCATCGGGTTAAAATTGCGCGCCGTCTTGCGGTAGACAAGATTGCCCTCTGCGTCGCCCTTCCAGGCTTTGACCAGGGCGACGTCGGCCGTGAGTCCGGTTTCCAAAAGATACGTCTCGCCGTTGAAGATCTTTTGTTCCTTGCCTTTGGCAATATCGGTGCCGACGCCCGTCTTCGTATAGAAGCCGGCGATGCCGGCGCCGCCGGCGCGGATGCGCTCGGCCAGTGTCCCTTGCGGGTTGAATTCGACCGCCAATTCGCCGTTCAGGAATTGCCGTTCGAAAGTTTCATTTTCCCCGACATAGGAACTCACCATTTTCTTGATCTGGCGCGTCTGCAGCAGCAGGCCGAGGCCGAAATTATCGACGCCGCAATTGTTGGATATGGCGGTGATGTCCTTCACGCCAGAGGCCCGGAGCGCGAGGATGAGGTTTTCCGGAAGGCCGCAAATCCCAAAGCCCCCGGCCATGATGGTCATGCCGTCGAAAAGGAGCCCTTCAAGGGCCGATGCGGCATCGCTATAGACTTTTCGCATGGTCGCAAAGCCCCCAAGCCGTGCCGGATCGCGCCGGATATAGCAGCCCGCCGAACGGCGATAAAGCAGCGGCCAGGTGTCACCCAAGCGCGGATTGGCCGCATTAATCCCCGGCGTTTCTAGCGTTAAGAACATCCGAACAGACCCGTCGCAAATCGCCTGGGCCTGGGTTACAACCCTGCCCGCCCAGGTTGCCGGGGGTCTGGCTCGCACCTGTGCTCAGAAATTGGAGCTTCAATGTCGAATACCGAAGACAATTCCGTTCCAACCGAAGAGGCGCAGACCTCGCCGGCGCGGAACGTCTTTTCGCGCGATATGATGACGTCCGGCACCACCGCAACGATTGCCATCCAGGTGGCGATTGTCGTTGGCCTCTTGTTCATGGGCGGCGTGCTTGCGCTCCTGGGTGAGCGCCTTCTGGGCGGCAACGTCGAAGAATCGCGCATGTCGCAATATCAGGCATGGAGCCTTATCTGCCCGCCGCGCACTCAACCGATCAGCTGCAAGCTCACACAGTCGGTGAACCGCGAGAGTGGCACCGGCTCGCTGGCGCTTCTCTCGGCGGAAAGTGAAGGCGACCGCATGCAGATGCGCATTGTCGTGCCGCTCGGCGTGTTGCTTCAGGCCGGTGTGGGCTTTTCGGTAGGCGACGTACTGACGCAAGTGCGCCCCTACGAAACCTGCGATCCCTCGGGCTGCATGGCTTTGGTGATGCTGGACGCCACGGTGCTTTCGGCGATGACCAGCAAGGACATGGGCGAAGTGGGAATTTCCGTGCCTACCAGCGAGCAGCCTTTCAGCGTTCCCTATTCGTTGGCCGGCTTCAAAGAAGGTTATGCGGCGTTGGTGAAGGCGAACGCGCAGCGTAATTCCGTTTTCAGTTTCCTCTATCGCTAGACCGGCAAGGATCGTCGCCATGAATACGCGCTCGTCTCTCCTATCTCTTGCTGCCGCGTTTGCGGTGCTTGTGTCTACGCCCTCGCTTGCGGGGGAGGATATTGCGACCACTACGGCCTCGACGGCCGATAGCACCACCGGTGTCGCGGGCGCACAGCCCGGCGGCCCCAATCTCAGCGAGACGGTCGGCGATTGGGTTGTGCGCTGCTTCCCCGTAAAGGCGCCGGCGCCTTGCGAGGTTTTGCAGATCACGGCTGCCAAGGATAATCAGGATCAACGCGTGTTTAGCGTCTCCTTCGCCTATGTTCCGAGCCGCGATAGCTACGGCATGCAAATCGTTGTCCCGCTCGGCGTCTCCGTACCCAAAGGCTTGTCGGTCGGTAAGGAAACCGGCGTGATGTCGGCGATCAAATATGATCGTTGCCAGGAGGATGGCTGTTACGCCGAAGACCTGATCCCGGCCAGCGCTGTCGATAGTTTGGCCATGGCGGGCGAGTCCGTACTGATCAACGTCACAGCCTACGGCCAGGCCGAGGGCACCGGAATGGTGTTGTCGTTGAAAGGCTTTGGCGACTCGATTGCGCGTTTGAAAACGCTTGCGCGCGAGCGCGCGGTGGGGGACATCCCGGCGGGCACGGCGACGGATCTTGCGCCGAACTAGCCGCTCGTTGCGGTAACTGCCGGAGCTTCCGGGTCGCGCCAGCCGCCGCCCAGCGCGCGATAAAGCGCGACGACGGCCTGCAGGCGTTGAAGCTTGATTTGTCCGAATTGATCGCGCGCTTGATACAGCGAGCGCTGCGCATCCAGCACCGTGATGTAGTCCTCGACCCCTTCGCGGTAGCGCACCTGGGCGATTTCGAAGGCGCGTTGCAGTTGCCTGACTTGTTCGGCTTGAAGATCCTGCTGCTGCGCCAAATGCGTAATATTACCGAGCGCGGATTCGACATCGGAGAATGCGGTGATAACCGTGCTCCGGTAATTCGCCAGCACTTCATCCTGGCGGGCTTTGGCTTCGTCGCTTTGTGCGGTCAGCCGTCCGCCGTCGAAAATCGTCTGCGCCAAGCCCAATCCGAGATTAAGTGTCCAGCCGCTGTTGAACAGCGAAGACAGCGCGGCGCTCTGCACGCCACCCGACCCGGTCAAATCCACCGCTGGAAAGAACGCCGCGCGGGCCACCGTCACGTTAGCGTTGGCGGCCCGTAAATTCGCTTCCGCCGCGACGATGTCGGGCCGCCGCACAAGCAATTCCGATGCCAGGCCGGGCGCCACTTGCGGAACGCTGGTGGTTTCGAGATTTTGGCCGCTGACGTTAAAGCCTTCCGGCGGACGGCCGAGCAGAAGCGCCAGCGCGTTGCGCGCCTCTAATTCCTGCTGCTCGAGCTGGGGGATCTGGGCCCGCTGCCCGGCGAGCGTGGCCAATTGCTGGGCCTGTTCGAGCGGCGAGGCCACGCCGTTTCGCACCCGCGCATCGGTTATCTGATAAATCGCCTCGGCGTTTTCCAAATTCATCCGTGCGATGGCAAGCCGGTCGCGCGCCGACAGCAGCTGGAAATAGGCATTCGCCGTTCCCGCCATCACCGTGAGAGCAACAGTCGCGCGGTCCGCTTCGCTGGCTTTATAGCCGGCGTCCGCGGCTGCCACTTGCGCGCGGTTGCTGCCCCAGAAGTCGATTTCATAGCTCGCGCCCAGCGAAGCGCCGAAGCTATTGCTGCTGCTCTGGTTGCCATTCGCATCGCGAGCGATGCGCCGTCCGGCATCGCCGGAAAGGCCGATGGTCGGCAGAAGGCTCGCGCCGGCGATGCGCGCCCTGGCATCGGCCTGCAGGAGCCTGGCTTCTGCGGCCACGAGATCGAGGTTGCTCGCTTGCGCAGACGCAATCGTCTGATCGAGTTCGGGGTTGCCAAAGCCGCGCCACCAATCGGCAGCAGGCCAGATAGGCGCATTGGCTGCCGTTGCTTGCTCCCAGCCGGCGGGAATGTCGGTTGGCTGCAGTGTCGGCAGCGGCGTGCTCAAGCAACCGGACAGAAGAACAGCGGTGAGGGCAACAAGGGCAGATTTATGAAAATGGCTCATTCGTTTGACAGTGCTACCACGGGATCGAGTTGTGCCGCCTTACGCGCCGGCGCGTAGCCGAACAAGAGGCCTGTTGCCGCGGCGCAGCCAAAGGCGGTGAGGATAGGGGGTGCGGTGAATTGCACCGGAACGCCGAAGGCCTGGAAAATCAACCCAGCGCCTATGCCGATCAGCACGCCGATAATGCCGCCCATCGCCGAAACGAGAACGGCTTCGGAAAGGAATTGCTGCAGGATGTCGCGCTGCCTTGCGCCCGTCGCCATGCGAATGCCGATCTCGCGCGTGCGCTCGGTCACGCTCACCAGCATGATGTTCATGATGCCGATGCCGCCGACAAGCAGCGAGATCGCCGCTACCGAGCCCAAGAAGATCGTCAATGTTTGCGTAGTGCTGGAAACGTTTTCGAGAAGCTCGGCGCTGTTGCGCACGCTGAAATCTTCCGTGCCGTGACGCTCCTTGAGGAATTGAATGAGCTCGGCTTCGGTTTGGTCGATTTTCTCGACGTCGTCCACGGCCACTGTCAGCGAGCGCAGGAAGGTCTGGCCGAATAGGCGCAAGCCGCCGGTCTTGAGCGGCACGAAAACGACATTGTCCTGGTCCTGCCCGCCAAATCCGGACGAGCCCTTCACACTCATCGTTCCCACCACTTGGAAGGGAACGCTATTGATCAACACATACTCGCCGATCGGGTCGACGCCCGGCATGAGATTGTCGACCACGGTCTTGCCCAGAACAGCCACCGGCAAATAGGCATCATTATCCGCGTCGGAAAAGAATACGCCGCTGGACACCGGCCAGCTGCGCACATCGGGAACCGAAGCGCTCGTCGCCGTAACCTGTGTTTGATAATCGGCATTGCCGTAACGCAAGGTCATATTGCCGCGAATTTCCGGCAGCGTCGCCTTGACGTTATCCACGCCGCGAACGACGGCAGAGGCATCGTCGAAAGTAAGCGAGGACGACGCTCCGCCGCGCTGTCCGCCGCCGCGATCGTTCTCCGGCTGCACGGTCAGAAGATTTGTCCCCATCGAGCTGATCCGCTGGATGACCGAGGCGCTGGTGCCCTGGCCGATGGCGAGAAGAGCCACGACCGAGGCTACGCCGATCATGATCCCGAGCAGCGTCAAGACGGTGCGGAACATATTACCGCGCAGCGAACGTACCGCCATGCGCAAGGATTCGCTGGTGCCGGAGAAGCGCGACACGCTCTTGTGTTCGCCGTCCATTTTGGGGATCGGAATCGCCGTCTCGCTCGGGCTAGCCGATTTCGTCCCATTGTCCTTCACCACGAGACCGTCGCGCAGTTCGATAACGCGATTGGCGTGGGCGGCAACCGCCGCATCATGGGTGATGAGGATGACCGTGTGCCCGCGCTTCGCCAGATCCTTGAGAAGCGCCATCACTTCGGTGCCGGATTTGCTGTCGAGTGCGCCGGTGGGCTCGTCGGCCAGAATGATTTGGCCGCCATTCATCAGGGCGCGCGCGATAGAAACGCGTTGCTGTTGGCCGCCGGAAAGCTGGTTTGGCCGATGCTCCATGCGGTCGCCGAGCCCAAGCGCCGTCAATAGTTCTTCGGCGCGGGCCTTTCGCTGCGCCGGCGTCAGCCCGGCATAGATGGCGGGAATTTCTACGTTCTCCTCCGCCGTGGCCGACGGCAGAAGGTTGTAGCTTTGGAAAACGAAACCGAAGGCCTCGCGCCGCAGCCAGGCAAGCGCATCGGCATCGAAAGTGGCGATGTCCTGGCTGCCGAAGAGATAGTCGCCGCTCGTGGCGCGATCGAGGCAGCCGACGATATTCATCAGCGTCGATTTGCCCGAACCGGAAGCGCCCATGATGGCAATGAATTCACCGGGATAGATGGTCAGCGACACGCCACGCAGCGCGTTCACCTCCACACCGCCGCCCGTCACGAATGTCTTGCGGATGTCGATTAGTTCGATCAGCGGACCCGTCTCGGCCGCCTGCGGTTTACGGAACGAAACTTCGTTCATCGGAAGCGCCCGAAGCCTCCGCCCCCGAAGCCGCCGCGATTACGATTGTTATTGTTGTTATCGTTCGCATTGGCCGTCACGGGCTGGATCATGCCGGCGATCACCTTTTCGCCTTCCATGAGTCCGGCAAGAACTTCGGCGTTCACGCGGTCGGTCTTGCCGATGGTGATCTCGCGCTCTTCGGTGTCGCCATTGTCCTTGACCACAGTCACCATCGCCATGCGCGGCACGGCGGCGGCGCCCGGAGCATTGCCTTGTCGGCGTCCGCGGAATCCGCCGCCTTGGCGCTGCCCCCTATTTTGTCCTGCCTGCGCGTCCGCCTGCGGCATCGTCGCCTCGGTTTGGCCATTGGGCGCGGGCTGTTGTGCCGCCTGCTGATTTCCGCCGCGATTACCGCGCCCCTGGCCGCCGGTGAATTTCAGCGCCGCAACCGGTACGGTCACAACATCGTCCGCCGACGCGATGACGAAGAACACTTGCGCCGTCATCTGGGGCAGAAGGGCGGCGTCGTTGTTCTCCACATCGAACAGGGCCGTATAGAGCACCACATTGTTCGTGATGGTCGGCGTCGGCAGGATCTGACGCAGCGTTCCGCGCCAGCGCCGATTGCCCGAGCCGAGTGTGGTGAAATAGGCCGGCATCCCGATGTTGAGTTTAGATACGTCGGCTTCCGATACCTGGGTCTGCACCGTTATCACCGAAAGATCGGCGACGCGCAGAATGACGGGAGCCTGTTGAGAGGCGTTGAGCGTCTGTCCCACTTTCGCCGCCATGGAAACGACAGTGCCGTCCATCGGCGAATAGATTTTGCTGTAACCGAGCGTCGCCTTGTCGCCTTGCAGCGTCGCTTCGCTTTGTTTGATTTGTTCTTGCAACGCGCCTGCTGATGCTGCCGCGGATTTGCCCGCCGCTATCGCGCTGTCGTAATCGGCTTGGCTCGTTGCGTTCTCGTCCATCAAACGTTTCTGACGATCCGCATTTGCCTGCGCGAGCGCACGTTGCGCCTGCTTGTCGGCCAATTGCTGCCTGAGCGCCGCCAGCGAAGCGGTGCCGGCTTGCACCTTGGCCGATTGCACGGTGGCATCGATCTCGGCCAGCAATTGACCCTTGGTCACCTTGTTGCCGATTTCGACAGCGATGCTTTTCAATTGCCCGGAGACTTGCGCGCCGACATCGACATAATCACGCGGCTGCAGATTGCCGACGGCGGTCACGGAGTTATCAATATTCCCGCGCATGACGGTGACGATTCTCGGCGTCGCCTCGGGCGCCGCGCTGCCGCGCGTCAGCCAATAGGTCCCGCCGGCGAGTAACACCAGGATGATAAGAGACAGGACCGGACGGCGGCGTGCCGCAGCGACGGCAGATCCAGCGCGGGCCTTAAATCGCTGCCAGCCGCTTGTATTGGCACCCGCGCCTGGGGGCGGCGGAGGTACCGGGCTTCCGGCCTTTTGCGGAAGCTTCTTGTCGCGTGATGGGCTGGTAACAAGCATTGAAAAATATCCGGCTGGAATGTTCCCGAGAGTATAAGACTGCCTGAAAGGAATGGTTGCACTGTGTCAGAGATAAGGGCGCATTCAGCTCATTTGTAACAAGCTGTCCCCTTGTCCCAAGTCTATGCCCTTTCAGCGCTGAACAGCAGCTGAACAAAGCAACGCGTTGATTTAATTTAACTATTCTGGCAACGCAGAATGTAGTGCCGAACCTCATCTTTAAAGCTCCGGCAAGAGCCTATATCGCTGATTGCGAACAAATCTCGGATGGATAGCGTCATGGAATTTCGCCCATTGGGTTCGTCGGGCCTCAAGGTTTCCGCCATCGGCTTGGGCTGCAACAATTTCGGCGGCCGCGCGGATTTTGCCGCTTCGCAAGCGGTCATCCATAAGGCCATCGATCTCGGCATTACGTTGTTCGATACCGCGAATATTTATGCCAACGGCAAATCGGAAGAATTTCTCGGCGAGATTTTGGGGCCGCGCCGCAAAGATGTGGTGCTATTGACGAAATTCGGCATGGCTAAACTTGGCGATGCGGCCCCCAGCGCCTCGCGTCAGAACATGATGCAATCCTTCGAAACCAGTCTCAGGCGGTTGCGCACCGATCATATCGACATCTTCATGCTGCATTATCCCGATCCTGCAACGCCCATCGAAGAGACGCTGCGCGCCTTCGAAGATTTGATCCGGCAGGGCAAGGTGCGCGCGATCGCCAATTCCAATTTTGCTCCGTCGCAAATTTCCGAGGCCGATCGCGTCGCCAAAGCTAAGAAGTTGACACCGTTCTGCGCCGCGGAAAACGAATACAGCCTGTTGTCGCGCGACGCCGAGGCCGATCTCATTCCGGCCTTGCAGGAATTGGGTTTGGGACTGCTGCCTTATTTCCCGCTCGCCAATGGCATGCTCACGGGAAAATATCGCCGCGGCGCCGAGCTGCCTGCCGGTTCGCGTCTGGCCGGACATGCCCGTTGGGCGGCGCAAACGCTGACCGACACAAATTGGGATCGTTTGGAAAAGCTGGAATCCTTCTGTGCAGCGCGCGGGCGCACCTTGCTGCAATTGGCATTCGCCTGGTTGAAGGCAAAGCCGGTTGTAAGCAGCATCATCGCCGGCGCCACCAAGCCCGAGCAGGTTGAGGCCAATGTGGCGGCAGCCGCCATCACGCTGTCGCCCGAAGAGGTTGCAGAGCTCGATGCGTTGACAAGCAATGAGCCTCCTCCTCCTGGGCTTCTATCGAAGCTGTGGTCGCGCGCCCGCTCTTGATCGCATGAGAGATAAGCATCCGGTTATCGGCATGGTGCTTGCGGGCGGGCAAAGCCGCCGCATGGATGGCGTCGAGAAAGCGTTTCTGCCGCTCGCCGGAAGAAACCTGATCGAGCATGTCGCCGCCCGTGCGGAAACGCAGGTAGATCAACTCCTCATCGGAGCCAGCGGCGATCCCACGCGCTTTTCGACGCTCAACGCTAAAGTTGTAGATGACGCCGTTCCGGGTTTTGCCGGACCCTTGGCCGGAATACTTGCCGGGCTATTGTGGACGCGCAAGCATCGCCCGGATGTGGCGTGGCTCGCCAGCTTTGCTTGCGACACACCGTTCTTCCCCGCGGATATGGTTGCGCGGCTCGTGGCGGCCGCCGAGCAAAAGCGAGCTGCTATTGCTGTCGCGTCAAGCGGAGGGCGATCGCATCCGGTGTTTGCCGTGTGGAACGTCGGGATAGTCGAATCCGCTCAAACCGCGATCGCGGACGAGGGCGTTCAAAAGGTGAATGCCTTGATCGAGCGCTTTCCCCATACGAGCGTCGCATGGAGTTCATCCGCCGATACCGACCCCTTCTTCAATATCAATACGCCTCAAGACCTCGCCGAAGCCGAAGCGCGTTTGAAGAAAGCACGCTAATATGGCGGGTATGATCGAAACCCCGGTCCATCCCACGGTGATCGAACTTCCGGCCCGCCGCCTGGCGCCGGCCAAGCAGGATTCCATTCGCCGGAGTCTTGCGACCGAAATACCTGTCGCCATCGAAATCGATGGCGAACCTTATGCCGTCATGATGCTGTCACCGGTCGATCTCGAAGATTTCGCCGCCGGTTTTATGCTTTCGGAGCGTCTTGTAGCCTCGGCCTCCGATATCGCGCGGATAGACATTCGCGAAGCCACGCGCGGCATTGCTATCGACATCCGGCTCTTTGCTTCTGCCGCGGCGCGCATTGCCGACCGCCGCCGTACTTTGCCCGGCCAATCGAGCTGCGGCATTTGCGGGATAATGACGCTTGAAGAAGCCATGCCCGAATTGCCGCCCTTTTCCTTCTGTGCTTCGCTCTCGCGAGCCGCTCTCGCCGAAGCCCTTGCTGCACTTCCGGGCGAGCAGGATTTGAACGGCAAGACGGGCGCTGTGCACGCCGCCGCCTTCTGCGCGCTCGATGGCGCAATCCTCGCTGTTCGCGAAGATGTCGGCCGGCATAACGCGCTCGATAAGATCGTCGGTCATCTCGCGCGCACGAAGCGCGATCCCGCCTCCGGCTTTGCGCTTCTCACCAGCCGCTGCAGCTATGAACTCGTCCAAAAGACGGTGCTGGCGCGTATTCCGCTGTTGGTGACCATTTCCGCGCCAACCGGCTTGGCGGTTTCGATGGCGAAAGATGCCAAGCTTACGCTGATCGCGCTGGCACGCGCCGATAGCGTGCTTCTCTTCAACGATCCGTTCGCGATATTTCCGCAATAGGAACGGCGAAGCCCATTGGGTTCTTGCCGCGCTCGTGGCGTTCCCACATTCCGAAATAAGCCGCCTCTATATGGCGGCAGAAGCGCTCGGTGTCGAATAGCGCCGTGGCTTTGCGGTTCGCCGCGAGTTTGTCTCGGACGGCGCCGAGGGTGGCGGGATTGCGTGCGAACTTAATCGCCATGTGCTCGTACTCGCGTAAATCCCTCGCGATCAGCTCCGGCAGACCGATAGCATCCAAAAGACTCGCCGCCACGCGTCCCGGAAACGCCGTACCTTGGCAAGTAAGAATGGGAAGCCCAACCCACAGCGCATCGCTTGCCGTGGTATGCGCATTATAAGGAAGCGAATCCAAGAAAAGGTCGGCCAGTTTCTGCCGCGCCAGATGTTCTTCCGCCGCAACGAACGGAGCGAAGATCAGGCGGTCCGCTGCCACTCCTTGCTTTTCGGCCTCGCGTCGCAAATTTTCCGCCATCGCATCGTTGTTCTTAAGCAGCCACAACACGCTGCCTTCCGTGTGCTTCAGAATCCGCATCCACACATCGAAAACGTCAGGCGTGAATTTGTAGCAATTGTTGAAGCAGCAGAAGACAAAGCCGATCTCCGGCAGCCCGCAGTCGCGCCGCGTCGGCGTTTGCGATCCGGTGCTGCGGCGATTATCGGTCGCCTGGTAACTATCCGGCAGATAGACGATCTCTTCCGTGTATTCGGTATGCTCTGTTTCTGGAATAACGCGCCGGTCGGCGAGGATGTAATCCATATAGGGCGCGCCCAGCGTTCCCGGGAATCCCAGATAATTCACCTGGAGGGGCGCCGGGCGTTGGGCGAAGACGTTGCAGCGTGCCGCGCCGAAATAGCCGTTGAGGCTGACTAATATGTCGATCTCGCGCGCCGCAATGGCGTCCGCTGCCGCTCGATCCGTCAAGGAAGCGATATCGGTCATCGAATCGAAAGAGGCTTCTATGCGCTTGCGCATGGCGCTGCCGTCGCTGCCGCTATTATCGAAACCATGAATCTCGAAACGGCTTTTGTCGTGGCGTTCGTATAATCCCGCCATGAGGTAGGCCGTCGCCTGCTCGCGGAATTCACCGGACACATAACCGACACGGATTTTCTTGTGCCCGTAGCGGCGGCCTTGGCGCAACGGCGGCAGTGCCGGATAAACATGCGCGGCGAAAATCTCGGAACACGCCCTCGCCAATTTCGGAGAAGACGCGATGGCTTGATACTGGAACGGCCGAGTGACGCGCTTGCCCGCTGCAATTCCCGCTTCGATGGGCTGCAGATCGGCGTCGAAAGACGTCCAATCGCAGATGCTCATCCGGGCGAACAGGATCTGGCCATATATATAGTCGTAATTGGGATTGAGCCGGCTCACCTCGGCAAAATCCGCAGCCGCTTCGGCAAAACGCTTTAACGCCAACAGCGCGCGGCCGCGTTGATAAAGCGCTTCGACATTTTTCGGCGCACGCGCGAGCGCGGCTTCGAGACTTGCCGCCGCCTCCTCGAAGCGTTGCAGGTCGTTCAGCACGCGCCCCCGCCCGGCCAGGGCTTCCGCCACATCGGGGTTGAGGGCAATGGCGCGATCATAGCTTGCCAGCGCCTCGTCGCGCCGGCGCAGAAACAGGAGCGCCAGTCCGCGATTGTTCAGCGCCTCGATGTAATCGGGTTTCAGCGCTATGGCGGCGTCATAATCCGTGCAGGCATCGTAAAAGCGATTCAACGATTGGAACGCCAGCGCGCGGTTGAAGAAGAAGCGGGGCTCATTCGCATTGATGCCGATGGCGCGGCTAAAGCATTCGATCGCGTCGGTTACTTGTCCGAGACCCTGCAGAACCAAGCCATGATTGTTGTGAAGCAGCGGCGAGGCGGGGGCGATTGCCAAAGCGCGTTCGATCAATTGTCTGGCTTCGGTAAAGTCGCCGCGCTGTCCGGCAATCATGGCCAGAAGCTGCAAGGCCTCCGCTTGTTCGGGATGGCGCTCGAGCAGCCGCCGGTAGCCGTTTTCGGCTTCGTCTATTTTCCCGTCGCGATGGAATGTCTTGGCGGCCCGCAGCAGATCGTCCGCCGTGGGCTCACTGCCTTGGTCTCCAGGCTCAGCCGGCATTGATCGGCGCGACCGCAAACCCTTCCGGGTTCTGCCCGCGTTCGGCGCGCTCCCACATTGTCGTGTAAGCGGCTTCGATGTGGCGGCGGAAGCGGTCGGTGTCGAAGAGCGGCGTGCGCAGGCGGTTATGTCCAAGCTTCGCTTTGATGCCGACAAGAAGCTCGGGGTTGCGCGCAAGCTTCACGGCAAGCGCTTCATATTCACCGATCGAACCGGTGATGAGTTCCGGAAGTCGCATGGCCTGCAGCAAGGTTGCCGCCACGCGTCCGGGGAACGTCGTGCCCTTGCAGGTGAGAAGCGGCAATCCCGCCCACAGCGCATCACTTCCCGTCGTGTGCGCGTTATAAGGTAGCCCATCCAGGAACAGATCGGCAAAACGGTGGCGCACCAGATGATTTTCCGGCGCGATATAAGGCGCGAAGACCAAGCGTCCGGCAGCGACGCCATGTTTTTCGGCCTCGCGCTGCAAATTAGCGATCGCGCGGGCCTCGCCTTCGATCAGCCACAACAGGCTGCCCTCGACCTGCTGCAAGATTCGCATCCATAGGCCGAACGTCGCGGGCGTTAATTTGTAGGAATTGTTGAAATTTGCGAACACGAAGCCTTTTTCCGGCAAGCCCACATCGGCACGTGTCGGTGTCGCCGTGCCTATGGCGCGCTTATTGTCGTTCACCTGATAGCTATCCGGCAGATAGACGACTTTCTCCGCATAGTGGGTTCGTTCGTTTTCCGGAATCACACAACGGTCGGCGATGATGTAGTCGATATAGGGCGCGCCGAGCGTCGCCGGAAAGCCCAGATAATTCACCTGCACCGGCGCCGGGCGGCGCGAGAAAATGCCGTTCCGCTCTAATCCGAAATATCCATTCAGATTGACGAGAATATCGATCTCGCGCGCGGCGATAGCCTCTGCCGCCTGCCTATCCGTGAGCTCGCGGATGTCGGTGATGGAATCGAAGGCGGCCTCGATGCGGGCGCGGGTGGCGCCATTGTCGCTGCCGCAATTGTCGAAGGCGTGAATCTCGAAACGGTTTTTGTCATGCGCCTCCCAAAGGCCGGCGGCTAGAAAGGATGTCGCTTGGTCGCGAAATTCGCCGGAAACATAGCCGATGCGGATCTTGCGGTGGCCATAGGGTTGCCCGCGCCACACAGGGGCACGCGCCGGAAATAAATGGCTGGCAAAAATCTCCGAACAGAGCCGTGCACTCGCAGGCGATTGGGCAATCGCCTGATAAGCAAAAGGCCGCGATACGCGCTTATGCGCCAGAAGCCCACGCTCGATCTCGGCCGTTTCTTTTTCGAAATCCGTCCAGTCGCACAAATTCATGCGCGCATGCAGCAATTGTCCGCGCGCAAAGGGGCAATCCGGATCGGATTTCACGGCCAGGACAAAGCTGTCGCGCGCCTCTTCAAAGCGCCGCTCGGCCATCAGCGCGTTGCCGCGCAATAGGGCCGATTCCGCATTGTTGGGCTGCAGCACAAGCGCGCTATCGAAGCTCGCAAGCGCCGCCTCGGTTTGTTTTAGGACCAGAAGAACGGTGCCCCGATTATTGAACGAGTCGGGACTGGGATCGAGGGCAATGGCGCTGTCATAGCTGCCAAGTGCTTCTTCCCAGCGTTTCAACCGTTGAAGAACAAGCCCGCGATTATAGAACGCGTCGGCAAAATCCGGCTTCAGAGCGAGTGCCTTATTGTAGCTTGCCAGCGCATCTTCGAGCCGCTCGAGCTGAAACTGCGCGATGCCGCGGTTGGAATAGGCGACCATGTGCGCAGGATTCAGTCCGATGACGCGGTCGAAACAGGCGATGGCGTCTTGGAAGCGCCCCATGCCGAGAAACACAAGCCCCTGCTTATATGAGGCATCGATCAGGCTCGGTTGCAGCCGCAAGGCTTCGGCATAGGCCGGCAGCGAATCGCTCGCGCGGTTCAAGGCTTGCAGCACGTCGCCCAGTTCGACATAGGCCTGAACGAGATCGGGCTTGCGCGCTAATGTTGCTTCATAAGCCGCCAGGGCGGCTTCGAAGCGGCCAAGCTCTTTCAAAACCTGTGCGCGGTTTGCCAATGCGGCGACATGATCGTCTTGCAGCGCGAGCGCCTTGTCGAAGGCGGATAGGGCTTCTTCCCAACGTTGCATGGCTTTGAGCGAGCGGCCGAGATTATTGAAAGCAATGGGTGAGGTAGCGTCGATCGCCACCGCATGGCCGATCAATCGCGTCGCCTGAAGATGATCGCTGCGTTGCGCGTGAACGACACCCAGAAGATGCAACGCATCGAAATGCTTCGGGTCCTTGGCGAGGATTTCACGATAGAGCATTTCGGCTTCAGCCAACTGGCCCCGCTGATGCAGGCCCATGGCCTGTTCCAGCGTCCCGCCGCCGTCCGTCGCACTCACGCTATCTTCAACCGCCATACCTAAACTCCACGCGACACCGGCTCGACCGCGAAGCCCTCGGGCTTCAGCCCGCGCCGGTGCCGCTCCCACATGCCCTTATACGCCGCCTCGATATGCCTGCGAAAACGGTCCGTGTCGAACAATGGATACGCGCCCCTCTGCCGCGCCAGCCGGTCCTTAAGGTTGGCCAGCCGCTGTTTGTCCGTGGCGATGGCCGCGGCCAAGGATTCATATTCATCGAGCGAGGTAGTGATCATCTCCGGCAGGCCCACGGCCTGCAACAGGCTCGCCGCCACCCGTCCGGGGAACGCGGTTCCCTTGCAGGTGACGATGGGCAATCCCATCCACAGCGCGTCGCTCGCAGTCGTGTGTGCATTATAGGGCAACGAATCCAGGAACAAGTCGCCGAGCTTCTGCCGCGCCAGATGCTCGGGCTGTCCGACAAAGGGCGCGAAGATGAGGCGCTTGGGGTCTACGCCGCGCGCGGCCGCTTCGCGACGGAGATTATCCGGCATCGCCTTGTTGCTTTGCAGAATCCACAACACGCTGCCGGGAACCCGTTTCAGCAGATTCACCCAGCGGTCGAAAATGTCCGGCGTCAGCTTGTAACTGTTGTTGAACGAGCAGAACACGAAACCGTCTTCGGGCAGTCCGCAGGCGGCGCGCGTCGGCGTTTCGGCCGGCTTCATGCGGTTGGAATCGGTCGCCTGATAAGTATCGGGCAGATAGACGACCTCTTCCGTGTAATCGCCGCGCTCGTCTTCCGGAATGACGCAAGTATCGGCCAGGATGTAATCCATATAGGGCATGCCGAGCGTCGCCGGGAAACCGAGATAATTCACCTGAATGGGCGCGGCCCGCCGTGCGAACAAACCGCTGCGCTCGGCGCCGAAATAACCGTTCAGATTGACCATGATGTCTATTTCATGCGCCGCGATCATCGGTGCTGCGATGTGGTCGGGTTCATGCGCGATTCCGATCATCGCGTCGAAGGCGCCTTCGATGCGCTTTCGCGTCGGGCCGCCATCATTGATGCTGTTATCGAGCGCATAAATCTCGAATTCGTTTTTGTCGTGCTTCTCCCACACGCCCATCATTAGATAGGCGGTGGCCTGTTCGCGGAATTCGCCCGAAACATAGCCAACTCGGATTTTCTTATGAGAGTATCGTTCGGGGCGTAGAATCGCCGGCTTCGGCGGAAAAGAGCCCGCCGCGAAAATCTCCGAACAGATCTTGGCTTTCTCCGGTGACGTCACGATTCCCTGATAGGGAAAGGGCGCGATGACGCGTTTTCCCTTCTCCAATCCCGCATCGATGGCGGCAATGGTTTCGGCCAAATCCGTCCAATCGCAGCAATGCATGCGCGCATGCAGCAATTGCCCCAGGCCATATTCGTAATCGGGGCTCACCTCGAGGACATGCGCAAGATCGGGAATGGCGCGGTCGAACATCGTTCGGCCGCATAAAAATCCCGCCCGCAGATAGAGAGTCTCGGGCTTATCGGGATCGATCGCCAGCGCCTGGTCGTAATCGGCGGCCGCTTCGTCGAAGCGGTTCATCTCGTTCAAAAGCGTGGCGCGGCGCGTATAGACCTCTACGAAATCGGGCTTGATCGCGATGGCTCGAGCGAAGCTCGCCAGCGCTTCGTCCAGCCGCTTCAAAACCGAAAGCGCCGTGCCGCGGTTATTGAAGGCGCCCGCATGTTTGGGATCGAGCGCGATCACGTGGTCGTAATCCGCCAGCGCGTCTTCCCACTGGTCAAGTTTTTCCTTCGCAATGGCGCGATTGAAAAATCCTTCCGGATAGCCGGGTGCGATCTCAAGCGCCTTGTTGCAACTTTCGATCGCGTCTTGGCCGCGCTCGAGCTCGGTCAACGTCGCGGCGCGGTTGCACCATATGATCGGGTTTTGCGGTTCGAGCGTGGCGGCGCGGTCGTAACAGGCCAGCGCCTCGCGATAGCGTTTCAGCTTGTGCAAGGTCGAGCCGCGGTTGAACAGCGCATCGGCAAAGTCCGGCGCGAGCGCAATCGCCTTGCCGTAACTGGCGAGCGCGTCTTGTAGCCGTCCCAAATCCTGAAGCGCGTTTCCGCGGTTGCAATGCGCGCCGGCGAAATTGGGCTCAAGCGCAATCGAGTGGTCATAGCTCGCCAGCGCGTCTTGCGAGCGCTTCATGTCGAGGAGGATGTCGCCCTGATGAAAATGCGCTTCGGCAAATTTGGGATTGAGCGCTATCGCGCGCTCAAAGGCGGCAAGCGCCTCGTCCTTCCGTCCCATGCGTTCGAGAACCGAACCATAGGTGTCCCAGGCATCCGGATTGTTCGGGTTGAGTCTAAGTGCTTCGGTGAAATAGGGCGCGGCCGCGGCGAAGTCGCCGCGCTCGGCGGCAATAGAACCGAGCAGCAGGAGCGCCGGAAAATTCCCAGGTTCGGCTTTGACGATCTGCCGGCAGGCGGACTCGGCTTCGACTGCCCGCCCCGAACGATAAAGGCCGAGCGCGCGCTCGAAAGAACTCGCGGCCAAGTTGGGGGCTCCGCTTTTGGGCGGTCCTGGGTTCAAAGCTGTGTCTCGTCCGGTGGCGGCAGCGGCGAAACTATCCGCCGCCGGGCCGCTAAGGAAGCCCTCCGCAAATAGCCCCGAACCCCAGCGATTTCCTGAAGAAATTCATTCTGCCGCGGCGGCAGGTCTGTCGCTTGCCGAAGCTCCGGCCGTCAATTCCTCGGGCGCGAAATCGTCGACGTCGATGGCGTCCCGGATGATCGCATTGGCGCGTATCAGCGTGTCGGCTTCCGCTCTTGTCAGCGCGTTGTGGCGCACCGCGAGTTCGGGATCGGCCAAAGCAGCGCGCGCGCCTTTGCCCAGCGATGCGCGCAGTCTGTCGTCGAAATGGTCGCGTTCGACGGCGGCCGTGAACGCCGCTTCCATGCGTCCGGTCGCATCGTTCGGATTCTTGCTCCAGAAGATGCCCCCCGTCAGGCGGTCGCGTGTTTGGCCCGGCTCCAGAAGTAGCGTGGCGCAGGCATGGGCGAGGCGATCGGCAGGCACGCGCCGCCAGCGCCCCAGCGGGAAGGCGACGATGCGAAGCAGCCACGCGGCCGGCCGGAACGGCAGATTGTTCAGCACTTCGTCGGTGCGCCGTTGAATCGTGCACAGCGAGTTGCGCAGATTCCATTCGACCAGCGGCAGATCTTCTTTCGGCAGGCCGTCATCCTCGAAGCGCTTCAGCACGCAGCTCGCGATATAGAGTTCGCTCAAGATATCGCCGAGGCGCGCCGAAAGGCTTTCCTTGCGCTTCAATTCGCCGCCCAGCGTTCCCATCACGAGATCGGCGACGGCGGCGAAGGTCACGGTCGCGGCATGCAGATGGTGATACATCCAGCCGATGCGCGGCAGGCTCGGCGCGTGCGCAAAGGCGCCGAAGGTGATATTGTGCCAAAAGGCGCGGATCATATTGGAAATAAGGTCGCCGATATGCGCGAACAATTGCTTGTCGAAGGCCTTCAGCGCTTCGTTCGGGTCGGCAAGCTTCGCCGCTTCCATTTCCTTCAAGAGGTGCGGATGGCAGCGCAGCGCCCCTTGTCCAAAGATCATCAGCGAGCGCGTCAGGATATTCGCGCCTTCCACCGTGATGGCGACGGGCACGCTTTGATATGCGCCGAACAAATAATTGCGCGGGCCGTCCTGGATGCCGCGGCCGCCGTGAACATCCATCGCGTCGTCCACCGCCGCGCGCATGCGCTCGGTCGCGTGATATTTAAGGATGGCGGAAATCACCGAAGGCTGCTCGCCTTTGTCCAGTGTGGACGCCGTCAATTTGCGCGCCGCCTCCAGCGCATAGGCGGTGGTCGCGATGCGCGCCAAGGCTTCTTCGACGCCCTGGAAGCGCCCCACCGCCACGCCAAATTGCCGCCGCACGCGCGCATAGGCGCCCGTCATGCGGGCGCAGAATTGCGCCGCGCCGGTGGAAAGCGCCGGCAGTGAAATCGCCCGGCCCGCGGCCAGGCAATCCATCAGCATGCGCCAGCCTTGGCCGGCGTGTTCCTTGCCGCCGATCAGATATTCCATCGGAATGAAAACGTCTTTGCCTTGCGTCGGGCCGTTCTGGAACGCCTGGTCGGAAGGGAAATGCCGCCGGCCGATCTTCACGCCCGGCGTCGTTGTCGGAATAAGCGCCAGTGTAATCCCGATGTCTTCCTTGTCGCCCAGAAGATGATCCGGATCGTGCAGGCGGAAGGCGAGGCCCAAAAGCGTCGCCACCGGCGCCAGCGTGATGTAGCGCTTGTTCCAGGTCACGCGAACGCCGAGCGTCCGCTGGCCTTTATGTTCGCCGTGGCAAACGATGCCGGAATCCGGAATCGATGCGGCATCCGATCCCGCTTCGGGCGCGGTCAGCGCAAAGCAGGGAATCTCTTCGCCCTTCGCCAAGCGCGGCAGATAATATTTGCGGCTCTCTTCGGTGCCATAGCGCATCAGAAGTTCGGCCGGGCCCAAGGAATTGGGCACCATCACGGTCACGGCGGCCGAAAGGCTGCGGCTGGAAATCTTCAGCACCACTTGGCTGTGCATCAGGGCCGAAAAGCCGAGCCCGCCATATTCCTTCGGAATGATCATGCCGAAGAAACCGTTCGAACGGATAAAGCGCCAAACCTCTTCCGGCAGATCGCGGTCGCGCCGGATCTTCCAATCGTCCAGCATGGCGCAAAGCGTGTTCACCGGGCCGTCGAGAAACGCCTGCTCTTCGGCGGAAAGTTCAGGCTTGGGGAAATTCCGCAGGATCGACCAATCGGGTCGTCCGGAAAACAGCTGCCCGTCCCACCACACCGTGCCCGCAGCAATCGCCTCGCGTTCGGTGTCCGACATCGGCGGCAATTGCTTTTTGTACCAGGCGAGAAAGGGCTTGGTGAGCCATTGGCGCCGCCATGCGAGCAAGCCGTCATTCATCGAGAAATCTCCTTCGGCGGCAAAGTCTGGAACGCAGAGGCCGGCGCGCGCGGTTCCCTAGAGTGAACGCCAATTCACCAAGGATTCGTAAGCATAATTTGTAGGGCTAGGTACGGCTAGCCACATTCGCCGCAACTAAGCTCTGGATAGGTCGCAATTATTTCAAACCCAGTAGGAATTGCTTAAATCCTTCAAATGCTAGAATGCTCCGGTCGGAGGAGGGTTTCATGCGCAAAATTTCGCTTTTTGCTGCCCTGGGTTTGATGGCGCTGCTGCAGGCCTGCGCGGTGGCAACCACCGCTGTCAGCGTCGCAGGCACCGTCGTTTCGACCACCGTAGATGTCGCGGGCGATGCGGTTAGCGCCACGTCTGATGTCGTCACCGGCGGCGACGAAGACGACGACAGCGACAACTAGAACTCGCTCCTGTCCCTAAAACGAATCCTTGCGCTTTCGCGTCTCGGCGAAGACGTCGATGACGCCCGCATCGTTCAATCCCAGCGTATGGCGAATCTCGCGGCTTTCCGCACGCAGGAACGGGTTGGTTTCGCGTTCCAGCGCGATGGTCGAAGGCACGGTCGGTTTTCCTTCCGCGCGCAACAGCGCCACTTCCTTCATTCGCGCCTGCAGGGCCGCATTGCCGGGCTCCAGCGTAAGCGCGAAACGGCCATTGTTCTCGGTATATTCGTGGCCGCAATAAACCCGCGTGTCGGCCGGCAAATGGGAGAGCTTCGAAAGGCTCGCCCACATCATGGCCGGCGTTCCCTCGAACAATCGCCCGCATCCCATGGCGAACAGTGTATCGCCGGTGAACACAGCGCGGTCCTGCGGAAAGTAAACCGCGATGTGGCCCGAGGTGTGCGCGGGGATTTCGTGCACATGGGCTTCGTGAAGATGGGTGCCCGCGCCGAATTTCACGATGTCGCCTTCCTTCACGCCCTGATCGAGCCCCGGAATGCGCGCGCGGTCCTTTTCGGCTTTCCAGCACATTGGGATCCTAAGCTTAGAATTCCACGTGGACAAGTTGTCGCG
>JADMIO011124100.1_pt1 | contig 114866 bp, 92 predicted proteins | sample 8958161 | NCBI WGS metagenome assembly JADMIO01 (sample SAMN16585339, study PRJNA669376) | soil metagenome | isolation source: Crop rotation soil | place: USA: Cullars Rotation, Alabama | collected 2011
CGCGACAACTTGTCCACGTGGAATTCTAAGCTTAGGATCCCAATGTGCTGGAAAGAAATCGTTGCAAAAAAACACTACGATTTGTTTCGGTCATTTGCCGGTAAAAAAAATGATTGAATACGTTAAAAAGCATTATCAGTTTGCATTCCTTCTGATCTTATGGGTTGTGTCAGGAATATGGGGAGGTCCGGCATACCTTGGCGTTATTCCGCTCAGCGTGATTCTGCTGAAAAGAAAAAACATGTATGTTGAACTCATCTGCGGATTGATTTTTATCCTTGTTTTATCAGACAGCTGGAATCTTACCATGTTGTGGGCGGGAAATGTGAAAGATATTTATCTTGTTTTGCTTGCATTGTTTTTCTTTTTCAATCAAAAAGAATTTCCGCAAAAAAATACTTTATTTTATCCCTACATCCCGTTTTTTATTCTTGCAGCCATACTTATTTTACGCAGCCCTGATCCAATGATGTGTTTTCAGAAAACACTGTCTTATATTCTTGTGCTTACAACACTCCCGGCATATTTCAATAAGCTGCTTGCTGAAGAACCGGATAGGTTCTTAAAAGGTTTGGTTTACACCGGGACAATTTTACTTTTATATGGATTCCCTCTTATCGCAGTAGATTTTGACACGGCTTATCTTGCAGGGCGTTACCGTGGTGTAATGGGAAATCCTAATGGTTTAGGAATTTTTTGTACCGTATTTTTTGCCTTCTTCACCATCGTAATTGACAAGTATAAAAATCTATTTTCAAAAAAGGAAATTGGATTTATTTATGCAGCTATTATGCTGTCTGTAATTCTTTCCGGGTCAAGAAATACACTTATTTCAATTTTTGTTTTCTATGGATTTTCACGTTTTTTCAAAGTGTCCTACTGGCTTGGTTTCAGCCTTATCATCATTATCGGTATTACTTATCAGCTGGTAATTTCTAATCTGCCTGCCATAATTCACTCCCTGGGTTTGGAAACTTATATGAGGGTAGATCATCTTGAAGATGGGTCAGGAAGGATTGTAGCATGGATATTCGGGTGGAAAAAAGTGCAGGAAAATTTTCTTTTTGGAAGAGGGTTTAACTATGAAGGATGGCTATATGTGCAATATGCCGATTATCTTTATACGCTTGGTCACATCGGAAATTCACACAACAGTTATCTTGCCACATGGCTGAATACAGGATTGGTCGGGTTGATATTATTCCTGTTTGCAATCATTTATCGTTTTGTAAAAGCTTCTGCGTATTCACATTATGCATTGCCGCTGATGTACTGTGTTATTTTTTCAGCCATGTTTGAAGCATGGCTGGTAGGTTCACTAAATCCGCATACACCATTGCTTCTGTTAATGTGGACAATTATGATGGTTGATGTACCACAACACGAAATTTTGGAAAAGAAAATAAAACCAGACCGTTTCAAAATACCTGAATTGATAAAACATAATTGATGCAAACCGAAAGAAAGAAAGTAGTGTTTCTGGCAAATGCATTGTCTGGATATTTTGTTTCCTGTCTTAATAAATTGGTAAATGATTTTTCGGTTAACGCTCATGTAGTGAAATATCCTGTGGATGCAATAGCACCTTTTGAATTTAATCTTGAAAATCCGTACATCACATACTACGACCGTAATTATTATACCCATAAGGAACTACATGCGCTCGTTAATCATATCAAACCTGATATTATTCTGTGCAGCGGATGGATTGATAAAGGGTACCTGGAAATTTGCAAGGCATATAAAGGAAAAATAAAAACGTTGTTGAAATTTGATAATCCCTGGCGCAATACTCCCAAACAAAACCTGGCACGGGTAGTGGGACCGTTGGTGCTCCGCAAATACTTTTCCGGATGCTGGGTTTCAGGAGAACCTCAAAGAGTGTATGCAAAAAAGTTAGGATTCAAAGAGCAGGAAATATGCGAAGGAATGTATTCCGCTAACTATGATTTTTTTCACGCTCAATATGAAAAATATGTGCCTGCAAAAAGAAAAGCATTTCCAAAAAAAATTCTTTTCGTTGGACGTTATGCTAAATTAAAAGGCGTTGAAGAGCTTTGGAATGCGTTTGTGCAATTCCAGGAAAAATATCCCAGTGATTGGGAATTGTGGTGCATTGGCAAAGGCGACTTAATAAGTTTACTTCCTGAACATGATAAAATAAAAAATTTCGGATTTGTTCAGCCGAACAAAATGGATGATTTTATTGAAAAGACAGGTGTATTTATTCTTCCGGCTCATTATGAGCATTGGGGGGTTGTGGTTCATGAATTTGCTGCTGCAGGATTTCCATTAATTTGCAGCACCACTACAAGTGCAGCATCAGCTTTTCTAAAAAACAATTACAACGGATACTATCACGAACCGATGGATGTTAATTCGCTTGTGGAAGTGTTTCGAAAAATTTCAAAGCTCGGAGAAGAGGAATTAATCATAATGGGGGATCACAGTGCTCAGCTTGCCGCACAGATGACACCGGAAATATGGGGAAGCCTTATTTGGAAGTTTGTAACAGAAGAGAAACTTTTTAATTTCAGATTCGATATAAATGCCAATGTCAGAGACCATAAACAAAGTTTCGCCTGAAAAATTCAACAATATGAATGTCAACTCCGGTAAGTTAAAAACCGATTTGTCAAAGTTTGACAGCTCCTGGTATAAAACCGGAAGCAAGGTACGGTGGGTATTATGGCACATTACAAGCTCTGTCTTTTTTATTAATCCACTCTTTACGTTAACATCTCCAAAAGTATTTTTACTCCGGCTGTTTGGAGCAAAAATCGGGAAGGGAACTGTAATTAAGACAAGAGTGATTATTAAGTTTCCATGGAATCTTGAAATCGGTGACTATGTATGGTTAGGAGAAAATATATGGATCGAGAACCAGGCGAAAGTCAGAATAGGTAACAACTCCTGCCTGTCGCAAGGCTCAATGCTTCTTACAGGGAACCATAATTTTAAAAAATCAACATTTGACCTGATGATTGGCGATATTACTCTTGAAGATGGTGTTTGGATTGGAGCGCATGCTGTTGTTTGCCCGGGAGTAACTTGTAAATCCCACGCTGTTTTAAGCGTTAATTCTGTAGCTAATGAAACCTTAGAGGCATATTCAGTGTATAAAGGCAATCCTGCTGTTAAGATTCGTGAACGGAAGATTACAGAGTGACAGATTCGCTTATTGAAGAATTCGTAAATTCGTAGAAGATTCGTAATTCGTTGATGAAAATTTCAATAATAACCATTACCTACAACAGCCAGCAAACGGTTGAAGACACTATTAAGTCCGTTACATCACAGGATTATCCTGACATTGAGTATTTAATTATTGATGGAAAATCCAGGGATGCCACCCTGAGTATTGCTAACAAATACCGGAATAAAATTTCCAAAATTATTTCCGAAAAAGACCAGGGTTTATATGATGCTTTGAATAAAGGTATCAGGCATGCAACGGGTGATGTGATTGGCTTGCTTCATTCTGATGATCTGTATGCTGATGAAAAAGTAATTTCTAAAGTGGCGGAAAAATTTAAAGCCGATCCCCATTTACAGGGTTTATACGCTGACCTGGTATTTGTAAACCGGAATGATTTGAATAAAGTTATGCGCACATGGAAATCCGGCAATTACCATGAAGATGCTTTTTTGAAAGGCTGGATGCCGCCTCATCCCACTTTTTTTGTAAAACGTAACTGTTATGAAAAATTCGGCAACTTTAATATCAAGCTCAAATTATCTGCTGACTATGAATTGATGCTTCGTTTCATTCATAAAAATAAAATCAAAATCGCTTATCTCCCTGAAACAATTGTCAAGATGCGGATGGGAGGAGTGAGTAACGTAAGCTTTTTTGTAAAGCTGAAAGCAAATTTTGAGGATAAAACAGCATGGAGATTGAACGGAATAAAGCCCGGCACTTTGACGATGTTTAAAAAACCGCTTTCCAAGCTGGGTCAGTATTTGAAGTGGAGTTGAATTTCTGAATCAGCCCTTGGTCAACAGTTTTTCAATCACCTTCGGATAAAACTCCAGTTCCAGCTTTCTTATTTTTTCTAAAATCTTTCCAGGATAATCCGTTTCATCTATTTCAATTTTTTTCTGAAAAATAATTTCTCCTTCATCAAATTTTTCATTCACATGATGAATGGTTATTCCTGTTTCTTTTTCTTTTGAATCAAAAACTTTTTGGTGAACATTCATCCCATACATTCCTTTACCTCCAAATTTCGGAAGCAAAGCCGGATGAATATTAATAATTTTTCCTTTAAATTCTTGAATTATTTTTTCAGGCATTAATTTTAAAAATCCCGCAAGAACAATCCAATCGATTTTCTGCTCTTTCAGAAAATTTAAGATTTCATTTGTTTCAACAAGTTCATAATTCGTAAATGATCGGTGCAGAACATCAAGCTTTTCAGCACGTTTTAAGACATTTGCATGGTTGTTATCAGATAAGACAAGAGCAATTTTTATCCCATCATTATGTTTAAAATAGCGAATAATGTTTTCAGCATTCGTTCCTTCTCCTGAGGCAAAAATGGCTATGTTCTTCATTGTAAATGCTTTTGTATGCAATGGTAAAAATAAAATGAAAAAGAGCAGAAGATGTCAATTACAATGATTTTTTAAGCTGTTTTTTATTGTTGCGATTTATTTTGATTATAAAAGTTAGAATTTGTTACTTTGCGCCTTAACTTGAAACCTCCAGGGTAACCCCTTCGGAATAAATTTAAAAAATTATGGCAGATATTGCATCACGTGTAAAAGCAATTATTGTTGACAAATTAGGAGTTGACGAAAATGAAGTGAACAACGAATCGAGCTTCACTAACGATTTGGGAGCAGATTCATTGGATACTGTTGAACTGATAATGGAATTTGAAAAAGAATTCAACATTGCAATTCCTGATGACCAGGCTGAAAAAATCAGCACGGTTGGTCAGGCTGTTGAATATATTCAGGCTAACGCAAAATAAGTTTTTCCTCATTTGATAGAGCTTAAACGTGTAGTTGTTACAGGGCTTGGTGCGCTTACTCCATTAGGTAACTCTGTTTCCGATTTTTGGGAGGGTCTCGTAAGTTGTAAAAGCGGTGCTGCCCCCATTACAAGATTTGATGCTTCGAAATTTAAAACACGCTTTGCGTGTGAAGTTAAAAATTTTGATATATCAAAATATCTTGATAGAAAAGAAGCCCGAAAGCTGGACATTTTTTCGCAATTCGGAATTGCAGCCTCAGAGGAAGCTGTAAAGGATTCTACTCTGTTAGATTTTAAAGACCTGAATCATGACCGAATAGGGATTATCTGGAGTTCCGGAATCGGGGGACTGCAAACATTCAACGAGGAAGTTAAAACTTTTGCCCACGGTGATGGTACCCCACGTTACAATCCTTTTTTTATTCCTAAGATGATTGTAGATATAGCCTCAGGACATATATCAATGCGCTATGGATTCAGGGGACCTAATTTTGCTACTGTTTCAGCGTGTGCTTCCTCCACCAATGCGATTATTGACGGGTTCAATTATCTCAGATTGGGTAAAGCTGATGCTTTTATAACCGGTGGTTCAGAAGCAGCAATAACAGAACCTGGCATTGGAGGATTTAATGCAATGCATGCTCTTTCGGTAAGAAATGATTCGCCTGAAACTGCATCTCGCCCGTTTGATCTTGACAGAGATGGATTCGTTATGGGTGAAGGCGGAGGTGCCATCATTCTCGAAGAGTTTGAACATGCTAAAAAACGCGGAGCAAAAATTTATTGTGAGTTAGTTGGAGGAGGAATGTCTGCTGATGCCTATCATCTAACAGCTCCTCACCCCGAAGGATTAGGCGCATTGAACGTAATGAAAGCTGCCTTGGAGGATGCTTCGATGAAACCGGATGATATTGATTATATAAATGTTCACGGAACTTCAACCCCTTTGGGCGATATTAGCGAAGTAAAGGCGATTGAAAGTATTTTTGGAGAACATGCTTTTAAATTAAATATTAGTTCGACAAAATCTATGACCGGACATTTGTTAGGGGCAGCAGGCGCTGTTGAATCTGTTGCCGCAATACTTTCAGTTCTCAATGATACAGTCCCTCCCACGATCAATCATTTTACTGATGATCCTGCATTTGATAAAAGATTGAATTTTACTTTTAATAAGCCACAGAAAAAAACTATTCGTGCCGCATTGAGCAATACATTCGGCTTTGGCGGTCACAATGCAACAGTTATTTTCAGGAAATACGTTTCTTAGAATTTTTTTCGTTATCCAACCGTTTATTTTATTTTTTTGTCACTTATCAACACCGTTTTCTTAATTCATTTCCTTTCAGTTATGCTTTTCCGGACAATAAAAAAATAAATTTTGCAGTTAAGTAAAATCATTTTGTAAAATCGTTGGAAAATTTTCAAAAACTTCGTTTCCTGAAACTGGCGAAAAGGATTCTTCTTTGGTCTCTTGCGTTTTTTTTTCTTGTTATAATATGTGCTGTTGCCTTTTCATTTATTTACAGCAAGGAAATTAAGACATATGTTATTACAGCAATCAATAAAAACCTGAATGCTGAGATAAAAACCGGAGACATAAATTTCAGCTTGCTGAATAATTTCCCATTTGCTTCTATTGAATTTACTAATGTAACTGCAAAGGAATCCCGAAATGCAAATCCGGCTGATACACTGTTCACCGCAAAAGAATTTTCATTGCTTTTTAATATCATGGATGTGATCGGCAAAAATTATAATTTGAAAAAAATTGTTCTTGAAGATGCGTCAATAACTTTAAAAATAAATAAAGACGGCAGCCGGAATTATGAAATATGGAAAACAGGTTCTTCTTCTGGCGGTGATTTCAGCCTCGAAATGAAAAAAGTGGAGATGTCGAATGTGATAGTCAACTATATAAATGTTCCCGGAGAAGAGAATTTTTCTTTTTTTGTGAACAACGGCTCCCTCTCAGGAAATTTTTCATCTGAGGATTATTTGCTGACAACTTCTGCTGAGCTGGTTGTAAAAAAACTAATTTCTGAAAATGTAAATTACCTCAGCAACAAAGCTGCAAAGCTTGATTTGAGCTTACAGGTTAATAAAAGTTCAGATACTTATAAGATTGAAAAATCAAATGTTGAACTGGATGGGCTTAACATTGCCGTAAACGGAACAATTGTTTCTCCAGCGGAGTATTCAATTTGTGATCTTGATTTTGATGCCGGCAAAGCTGATTTTAAATCCCTGCTTTCATTGATCCCTGCATCTTATACAGGAAGTGCTGATGAATATAATTTTAAAGGGAAGGCATTTATTCATGCAACTTTAAAAGGAAGGTCTGATAAAAAACAAGACCCTGTTTTTGTGCTCAGGTTTGGAACAAATGACACAGAAATAAAAAGGAAAAATACAGCTTCAACTTTGAAAGATGTTAAGTTAGAAGGCTTTTTTACAAACCGTCAAAGTGATAAAAATCCCGTAAGTTATCTCCACCTGAAAAATATTTCTGCTGTTTTGCAGGGACATTCTTTAAAAGGAAATGTTGAAATTGAAAACCTGAAAAATCCTTTGTTGCATATTCAGGCTGATGCTTCCGCTGATCTTGCAGAGTTAGCTAAATTTATTAACCCGGGTATCATCGAAAAAATAAGCGGGGAAATAAGTGTCAGCAATGCAAATTTTACCGGCAGGTCTTCTGTCATTGAAAGCTATGTTTCATCCGGGAACATTCGTTTAAAAAATGCAGGATTCAAGTTCAGGCAAAAGCCCGTCATTTTTACTAATGTGGAAGGCGATCTGGCGCTTAATAAAAATAATCTGAAAATTAATTCCCTTACGGGGAAAACTCCTGCAAGCGATTTCTCCTTCAACGGTGACCTGAATAATTTATTCGGATATTTTTTTACAAAAAACGGAAAGCTGAATGCAGATGCAACCTTGCATTCCGGAAATCTTGACCTTAATGAGATTCTGGAAAAAGATGCTTCCACCTCTGTTTCGGACACTGTTTATAAAATCCGTTTTGCAGACAATCTTGGTTTCATAATTCATCTTGATGTCGGGCATACTCATTTCAATAAATTCAATGCTTCCGATATCAGGGGAATTGTGCAGTTAGAGAACAGCGTCATGACAACCCACTCCTTAATTTTCAATTCTATGAACGGCAACGTTGCACTGCAGGGTTCCATTCGTGAAATTCCGAAAGACAGCCTTATTATTCAATACAATGCTTCGGTTAAAAACCTTGAAATTCAGCAGCTCTTTTACCAGATGGGGAATTTCGGACAGCAAGTCATGACTGATAAAAATCTGAAAGGAAATGTAACCGCAGACATTCAATTCTCATCGCGGTGGAGCAATACACTGCAATGCAATTATAATAAAATCAATGCCACTGCTTCTCTGACAATTGAAAATGGCGAGCTGCTTAATTTCACACCAATGCTTGCGCTTTCAAAGTACGTAAAAGGCGCTGACCTGAATGATATAAAATTTTCAACTCTTAAAAATACTGTGGAAATAAAAGAAAGGAAAATTACTATTCCAGCGATGGAAATAAATTCAAGCGCTATGAATATTGTTACAAGCGGAACTCATGACTTCGATAATATAATTGACTACCGCCTGCAGCTTCTGCTTTCACAGGTGCTGGGCAAAAAAGTAAAAAACATGAATACTGAATTCGGAACTATTGAAGATGATAATCTTGGAAGGACACATTTATTTATTTCCATGAAAGGAACTGCTTCAAATCCTAAATTAGCTTATGATTCTCAAGGAGTAAAGGAAAAAATAGCTGCCGATATTTCAAAAGAAAAACAAAATCTGAAAGAAATTTTGAAAAAAGAATTCGGACACGATAAGGATAACAGCATTCAGGCTAAAAAAGACGACAAAAACAAAAAGCAGGAAGAGCTTCAGATTGAAACGGAAGAACAGTGACACAAGCAGGGTGAAGCACATTTTTGCTTTCACTTTTCCAATTTAATTGTATCTTCGCCCCTCTGTTTTTTAAAAATCCTTAAAATAATTATTTAATAAGAAAATGGCAGTTATTGGAAAAATCCGTCAGCGTGCGGGATTGCTCATCGGCATTGTTGGCTTTAGCTTGGTATTATTTGTATTGGGCGACCTTTTGAATTCTAACAGCAGGTTTCTGCACAGCTCTGATACGGTAGTTGCTGAAATTGGCGGCAAAAAAATCAAGATTCAGGATTTTGAAGAGCGGGTGGCGCAGATGGAAGAAAACTATAAAACCAACACCAGTAAGGAAACCATAGATCAGGCCACCAAGGACCAGCTTCGTGATCAGGCTTGGGGACAATTGTTAAATGAAGAATTGCTGCAAAAGCAATACGACAAAACAGGAATAAAAGTCAGTCCTGATGAAATTTTTGATATGGTTCAGGGCAAAAATCCTCATCCTCAGATAAAGGAAGCTTTCAAAGATCCAAAAACCGGTCAATTTAACCCGGCAAGTGTGATTCAGTTTTTGAAAAACATGGATAATGATCAGACAGGAAAATCGCGGACACAATGGCTCGGTTTTGAAAAATATCTGAAAGAGGATCGTACAACACAGAAATACAACAACCTTGTGAAGGAAGGATTGTATGTGACAACAGACGAAGCAAAGAGAGATTTTGAAGCTAAAAATCGTCAGGCTACCATTAAGTACGTAGCCCTTAATTACAGCACAATTTCTGATAGCGCTGTTAAACCTTCAGAAAGCGATTTGAAAGAATATTACAATGCGAACCAAAACAAGTACAAGCAGGAAGCTTCACGCAAAGTTGAATATGTAACTTTTGATGTTATACCATCTCCGGAAGACAGGAAAGAAGCAGAAGATTATATTGTTAAGCTTGCAGAATCTTTCAAATCAGCCACTGAGGATTCTACTTTTGTCAATAATAATGCAGATACAAAATTTGATAATTCATTTCATAAAAAAGGAACACTTTCACCGGTTATTGATACGGTATTTTTTAGTGCTCCGATAGGAGCTGTTATCGGGCCTTATGAAGAAAACGGTTCGTTTAAAATAGCAAAGCTTGTTGAAGCGAAGGATATTCCTGATTCAATAAAAGTCAGCCATGCTTTGATTACATATAAAGGTGCGCAAAGAGCTCCTGAATCTATAACTCGAACAAAGGAAGAGGCAAAAACAAGAGCTGACAGCCTTTTTAAGCTTGCCGAAACTGATACTCAAAATTTTATTGATATTGCCAAAAATTCCTCTGATGATGCTGTTTCCGCTTTAAAAGAAGGTGACCTTGGGTGGATGAACATGGGCAGTGCAATGGACGAGCGTTTTAAAAAAGGTGCTTTTGAAACTGACAAAGGAAAAGTGAAACTGGTGGAATCTGATTTTGGTTTTCATATCATAAAAGTGTTTGATGTTTCTAAATCAGAAAAGCAGGTTAAAGTTGCAATCATTGATCGCAGGATTGAAGCAGGTTCAAAAACCTATCAGGCAATTTTCAAAAGGGCAACTGAATTTGCCGGAAAATATAACACTGCATCAGCATTTGATCAGGCTTGCAAAGATCAGGGTTTGAATAAACGCGTTGCCGACAATCTTACCGAGGCTGAAAAAAATGTTCCCGGTTTGGATAATGCGCGCGAGCTTGTACGCTGGGCATATCGTTCAAAGAAAGACCAGGTAACCGACAAGCCTATGGAAATCGGAAACCGGTTTGTAGTGGCAAAGCTTGCGGATATTAAAGAAAAGGGCATTGGTCCGTTGGAGCAGGTGCGCGACCAGGTTACAACTGAAGTGGTCAAAAACCTGAAAGCAAAACAGCTTACTGAAAAAATTAATGCAGCTATGAACGGTGCTTCCACTGTTGATGCACTTGCTTCAAAGCTTGGAGTGACTGCCGGAACAGCGCCTAACGTAAATTTTGGCGCACCATATATTCAGAATGTGGGAATGGAGCCTGCAGTTGTCGGAACAGTTTTTACAATGAGCAAAGGGCAGCGTTCACAGCCGATAAAAGGCGAAAGCGGAGTGTATGTAATACAGGTGGAAAGCTTTACCGAACCTCCGCCAGCCAAAGATTTTGTTGAAAATAAAAAACAGCTCATGCAGCAGCTTGGCAGCCGTGCATCTTATGAAGTTTTCAATGCACTAAAAGAAAAAGCAAAAGTTGTTGACAACCGGGGTAAATTTTATTAATTAGAATAATTTTTTAAATTGTACATTGTAAATCGTACATCGTAAATTTTTTTACTCTCTCATCATCTTAATTCCCGGCAATTCTTTTCCTTCAAAATATTCAAGCAAGGCGCCTCCGCCTGTTGAAACGTAGCTGAACTTATCAGCCATTTTGAATTGATTGACTGCGGCAGCAGAGTCGCCTCCGCCAATAAGAGAGAATGCACCTTTTTTTGTAGCATCGGCAATTGCCTGTGCAATGCCTAAGGTGCCTCCGGCAAATTTTGGAAATTCAAAAACTCCCATCGGTCCGTTCCACAAAATTGTTTTAGACTGTTTGATAACTTCAGCATATTCATTGCAGGCTTCAGGGCCAATATCAAGAGCCATCCATCCATCTTTAATCGCATCGCTTTTTACAATTTCAGTGGCTGCATCTTTATCAAACCTATCGCCAATCACCGAATCTGCCGGCAAATGCAATTGCACTCCTGCCTGCTTCGCTTTTTCAATAATGGATTTAGCAACATCCAGCTTGTCCTCCTCGCATAGCGATGAACCGATTTCTCCTCCCATCGCTTTAAAGAAAGTGTAAGCCATTCCGCCACCGATAATAATATGATCCGTTTTTTTCATCAGTTGTTCTATGATCAGGATTTTATCAGACACCTTAGCTCCTCCCATGATTGCGGTAAAAGGTTTTTCTGCATTGTTCATGATCCGTTCCGCATTTTTTATTTCTCCTGCCATCACATAGCCGAACATTTTTGCACCGGGAAAAAATTTCGCAATCACAGCCGTGCTTGCATGGGCACGGTGTGCTGTGCCGAATGCATCGTTCACATACACATCGCCATGCTTTGACAGTTTTTCAGCAAACTGCTCCTTGCCTTTTTCTTCTTCTTTATAAAAACGGAGGTTTTCAAGCAGCAATATTTCACCGGCTTTCAGCGAGGAAGAAACCCGGAATGCTTCATCGCTGATGCAATCGTTCACAAATTTTATCTCTTTACCGAGCAATCCGCTTATGGTTTTTACAGTATGTTTCAAAGAATATTTTTCGTGATCAACTGTTCCGTCCTCTTTCAATTTTTTCAGGGGGCGTCCGAGATGGCTCATCAATACCACCGATCCGCCATCTTTTATAATTTTCTGCAGGGTGGGGATGGCTGCGCGGATGCGGCTGTCATCCGATACCTCCATCGTTTTTTTATCGAGCGGAACATTAAAATCCACGCGTACCAATGCTCTTTTACCGGAGAAATTATAGCTGTCAATGTGTATCATAAGTGATGAATTAAATAAAAATTTCTTTGTGCAAATTTAAAATCAAAAACAGCAAAGACAACTTTGTGATCTTTGGCAGCGTATCAGTTTGAACTTTTTTTGTGGGTTTTAGTGTTTTTGTGATTTGGTGGCAAAGTGTTCTCCCTGGTTAAGTTTTTATTTTTTTACCACAGAGCACACAATGTTTCACACGGAAAGCACAAAGAAAAAATCTTTAACTATTAACTCTGCACTCTTGGTGTTTTCTTTTTCCGCGTTCTCTGTGGTTAATTTTTCACAGGTTGCACTCACTTAATCATCCCGATGCTCCTGTTAATAAAATCAGTTAGCTCCTGTCCTTTCAGCATGTTTTGCGCGAGCAGCGCAAGGTCAACAGCCTGTTTCAAAAGCTGCTTCTGTGCTGCTTCATCGGGCAGCAGCAGCACCTTGCTGAATAACGGGTGGTTCGTATTCACCACCAGGTTGTAATGTTCAGGCATCGTTCCCATAAATTCATAACCTCCTCCTGCTGCGCTCATGTCCTTCATCCTGCGCATAAACTCCGGCCGCGTTATAAGCACCGGCTGGTCTTCAGCGCGGAGGTTTTCAAATTCAATATGGAACTGTTCTTTATTCACCAGCTTTTCAAGCAGAGGTTCAATTGATTTTTTCTGTTCATCATTTAATCCCGCAGAAAGCGTGCTTTCCTTTTCCACCAATTTATCAGCCGTGGTTGCATCAGCGCGTACGAAAACCGAATTCTCCAGCTTCTGCTCCAGGAAATTTACAATGTGCGTGTCTATCGGCCCTTCCATCAGCAGTACATCATAGCCGCGGTCTTTGGCGGCAGCAATGAATGCATGCTGCTCAACAGGGTTGCTTGCATAGATATAAACCGTTTTTTTGTTTTTGTCCGACTGGTTCAATTCTACCAGTGCTTTATATTCATCAATGGTAAAATATTTTCCATCCGTATTTTTAAAGAGGAAAAAGCTTTTCGCGCGGTCATAAAATTTTTCATCCGTAAGGATTCCGTATTTAATGAACATGCCGATGTCGTCCCACTTGCTTTCAAAATCAGCCCGGTTATTTTTAAATAAATCCGAGAGCTTGTCGGCAACTTTTTTAGTGATGTGGTTGCTGATTTTTTTTACGCTTGCATCGCTTTGCAGGTAGCTGCGCGAAACATTCAAGGGTATATCGGGCGAATCAAGCACACCGTGCATCAGCATCAGGAACTCCGGCACAATTCCTTCCACCGAATCGGTTACAAAAACCTGGTTGCTGTAAAGTTGTATTTTATTTTTCTGCACATCGAGCTGCTTTTTCATTTTTGGGAAATACAAAATCCCCGTAAGGTGGAAAGGGTAATCCACGTTGAGATGGATGTGAAACAAAGGGTCTTCGGCAAACGGGTACAGCTCTTTGTAAAAGCTTTTATAATCAGCATCCGTTAAATCAACCGGCTTTTTTGTCCATGCCGGTGAAGTGTTGTTGATGGTTTTACCGTTGAACCGTATTGCCACCGGTAGAAACTTGCAATATTTATTCAGCAATGTTTCTATGCGCGGAGTTTCCAAAAACTCTTTTGATTCTTCATTAATGTGCAGGATGACATCCGTGCCGCGTTCTTTCTTGCCCGCTTCCGAAATGGCATATTCAGGGCTTCCGTCACATTCCCATTTCACTGCAGCGGTGTTTTCCTTAAACGATTTTGTAACCAGCTTTACTTTATCGCTCACCATGAAAGAAGAATAAAATCCCAGCCCGAAATGGCCGATGAGCGGGTTAGCTGTGCTTTCTTCCTTGTAAGTATTTACAAACTCTTCCGCACCGCTGAATGCAATCTGGTTAATATATTTTTCAACTTCCTCCTGCGTCATTCCCACTCCGTGGTCTCTTATAGTAATTGTTTTTGCATTCGTATCAATCTTCACCTCAATCGTCAAATCGCCAGGTTCCGATTTGTTTTCACCGCTCGTGGTAAGCGTTTTCAATTTCTGTGTTGCATCTACGGCATTTGACACCAGCTCGCGCAAAAAGATTTCATGGTCTGAATAAAGAAATTTTTTAATGATGGGGAAAATGTTTTCCGTGTGCACATTTATTTTTCCGTTGTTCATAACGTTATATCGTATTTTATTTTTAAGTAAATTTTAAACGGGCTTTTCAATGATTGTGCCACCCGCAAATGAGCGCCAAAATTACAGTTTAAGGCTAAAACTCTCCCGGCAATGCAAATACATTATCACTATTTTCGTCTTTAAATTAAATTTTAACGATGGCAAAAAAAACAGCAGCAAATACAACTGTTAAAAATGAATATCCGGTAATCGCCTGCAAAACACAGGAAGAATGGCACCGGTGGCTTGATAAAAATCATGCTGCTCTCAACGGGGTATGGCTGCGTTTTTTTAAAAAAAGCTCCAATGCCGTATCAGTAAATTATGGCCAGGCGCTCGATGAAGCCCTCTGCTATGGCTGGATTGACGGGCAGGTGAAAAGCTTTGATGCACTTTCGTGGATACAGAAATTTACTCCGCGCAGGGCGAAAAGCATCTGGTCAAAACGCAACATTGAACACGTTGCACGACTTCAAAAAGAAGGGCGGATGAAACCCGCAGGGCTTAAAGCAGTTGACGATGCAAAAAAAGATGGCAGGTGGCAGCAGGCTTATGATTCACCGGCAGCCATGAAAGTTCCCGACGATTTTCTGAAAGCGCTTTCAAAAAATAAAAAGGCGCTCGCTTTTTTTAACAGCCTCAGTAAAACAAATACGTATGCCATAGAGTGGAGGCTGCAAACTGCAAAAAAGCCCGAGACAAGGCAAAAACGTATGAAAGCAATTCTCGAAATGCTTAAAAAAGGGGAGAAGTTTCACTGAAAAAAAGAACGTTCGTTTCACCTTAACCTCCTGTTACCCAGCCAGCAAACAAAGTTTTTAGACGCTGACACATGGTTTTTGCATTCTGACAAGGGTGTTCTCCAATCATGATGTTTATCACTTGGGGAACTTCCCTTTGCATTATGCACAATGTTTAAAACATATTCTTATGAGTCCATTATTGGAATGCTACTTCACAACAGGAATATGCCATTGTAATATTTTTATTAAATAAACAGGCATAATGCGGGGTTGTTGATAAAAAAGACACCTAACTCCAAAGGGCGTAATTTGCTTTATGTTTTTTTTAATTCAGCTTCTCGATTAACAAATAGCTAAAATAAAACTATCAGCACAATGATTGTTGCTCCCCTTTAGGGTCAGGGGTGAACAATGACAGCTTCTTTTGAAAAACTCCTTTACCGGTATATGCTTTTATTATATACATGCCGTTGGGGAAGGAGGAAGTTTGAAGTTTAAAATTTAAAGTTTGAAGTTGTTGATGATAGATTTCATTTCCTAAAAGGTCAGTGATGGAAAGCTGGCTGAAGCCGGGGATTGGTTGATTGAATGAAAGTAATTTCATCATTTGCAGGATTGGGGGAAATAGTGAAGATGGATGATTGTTGATTGATAATTGGGATGGATTGTTAATGTGGTATCGCAGAATTTTACGATCCAATAAGAACCAGTCTATTATTTTTCGACTTAACATTAACTTAATATTCCCCTAACATAGACCTAACCTTTTGATAATCTCTTTGCAATTAATATTTAACCTTAAAGCCACCTTAAAAAACTCAATTTGTATGATGAAAATGAAAAAGATTTTACTCTTCGCATCAGCGATCTGGATCACTTCAGCAACAATTCTTAAAGCGCAGGAAGCAGAGCCTGATACGCTGAGGGCAACTGTAGCGAAAATGGCGGGCGACCTGGACATTTTGAAAAAAATAAAAGTTACAGGTTACATTCAGCCGCAATTCCAGTGGGCTGATTCAATGGGACAGGCAGGTTACAATGGCGGAAATTTTAACCCCGGTGTTGACAAGCGTTTTCAGCTAAGGGAAGCGCGCCTTAAGGTTACGTATGATAATGTGCTCACGCAGGGAGTTTTCCAGATAGATGTTACCGAACGAGGAGTGAGCATTAAAGACATGTACCTGCGTGTTACCGACCCGTGGACAAACTGGGTGCAGCTTAAAGTAGGAATGTTTGACCGCCCGTTCGGTTTTGAAATCGGTTATTCATCGAGCCTTCGCGAAACACCTGACCGTGCACGCATGTCACAAATATTATTTCCGGGAGAGCGCGACCTTGGAGCCACCATTGCATTGCAGGGCCCCAAAGGCAGCAGCTGGAACTGGCTGAGGCTGGAAGGCGGAATGTTTAACGGAACGGGTGCACCGGGAGTATCGGGCAGCACGACAGGCAACACGAGCGATTTTGACAAGAAAAAAGATTTTATCGGAAGGATTTCAGCCACACGCACTACGCGAAGTGAAAAAATCAAATATGCAATCGGTGCATCTCTTTATGATGGCGGATGGCGGATTGACAATGATACTGTTTACCATTCCGCTCTGCAGGCTTCAGGAGCAGCAGGTTTTTTTGTTGAAGGTGACACAAAACAAAAAGGTACTTATACCAGGCGCCAATATTTAGGAGGCGATGCGCAGGTTAGCATTGAATGGATGGCAGGTATTACAACTTTAAGAGGCGAATATATTGTCGGCAACCAGCCAGGCACTTCTTCCTCCACAACTTCTCCCGCACTGGCAGTTACTTCCCAAGTTTATAAAAGATCATTTAACGGAGCTTATTTTTATTTCATCCATGATATTGCAGGCACTCCTTTAGAACTTGTTGCAAAGTATGACTGGTATGATCCAAATGAAGATGCTAAAGGAGATGAGATCGGAAAAAGTTTTACAGATGGAAAATCTGCCGGAGCTGCAGATTTAAAATATTCAACTATTGGTCTTGGCTTGACATATCACCTGGATGCCAATGTGAAATTTACTTTGTATTGCGATAAAGTTAAAAATGAAACGAGCGCTAACCTCAAAGGATACAATAAAGATTTGGAAGATAATTTAATTACGTTACGTGCACAATATAAATTTTGATTAATCATAAATTCATTCTCCTAACGCAACAGTGGAATAGAAATTGAATTGCAGGGAGAAAACTTAAAAAAACCAAAAACAAAAAATGAAAACAAAATCAATCAGTTTAGCAGTTGCAATGTGCTTATCAATGGCATCATTTGCACAAAACAAAATTACAATCAAAGGAAGTGATACATGCCTCCCGTTAGTACAGAAAGAAGCGGAAGATTTTATGAAAGCCGATAAATCGCACTCGGTAACGGTTATAGGCGGTGGAAGCGGTGTGGGCATTTCGGCATTGATGGACGGAACCACCGATGCTGCCATGGCATCCAGGGCATTAAAAATGGATGAAAAATTAAAATTGCAGGAAGCGGGAAAAAATTTAAAGACCACCATCATGGCTTACGATGCACTGTCAGTGGTTGTTAATCCTGCAAACAAAGTGGACCAGCTTACACGCGAGCAACTCGAAGGGATCTTTACAGGGAAAATAAAAAACTGGAAAGAAGTAGGCGGTGATGATATGCAGATCATTGTATATTCACGCGAATCAAGCTCGGGAACTTTTGAATTTTTTAAAGAGAAAGTTCTGATGAATAAGAACTATGCATCCAGCGCTTTGATGATGCCTGCCACTGGAGCGATCATTCAATCAGTAGCACAGACAAAAGGAGCAATCGGCTATGTAGGATTGGCTTACGTTGAAAAAACAGTAAAGGATGTAAAGGTATCATTTGACAAAGGCAAAACATTTACGCCTGCATCGTATGAGAATGCGAAAAACAAAACCTACCCGATAGTGAGGCCATTGTATTTATTTTATACGGGCAAGGTAGAATCAATGATAAAGCCTTTTGTTGATTATATTCTTTCAGCAACCGGGCAGAAAATTGTACAGGAAGTAGGATATATTGATCTGGGCAAATAATAAAAAAGCAGTTTAGGTTTTTTATATTTTAAGTGCCGCAGAATTTAACTGTGGCACTTTTTAATTCTTTGTTAACCTTTGCTTAAAAATGGAAATAAAAGAGTAATTGGTAGTAAGTCGGTTTCATATAGGCATTTAGTAGAATTTTGTGTTTTGGAGTTTTAGTGGCTTTGTTTGAAAACTTTTATTTGCCACCAAATCACAAAAACACTAAAACCCACAAAAAAAGTCCAAACCAACCCCTACCGAGTAATTGATGAAACTTTGTGAACTTCGTGTATCCTTTTGTGCCCTCTGTGTTAAAATTGAATGCTGACAAATATTGAATGAAAAAGTCATTTAAAAAATTTATCGAGCGGTTTATAGAAGGATTGCTGATGGTGAGCAGTTCGGTGACGACCCTTACGGTGCTGCTCATTATTTTTTATTTGTTCAAAGAAGGCAGCGGTATTTTCAGCATGAGCCCCGTGGAAAACGGCTTGTCACTTTTGGTGAATAAGGAAAACCCTGTTTCAAAATTAGAAACTGAGCAGATCAAAGAAATCTTTGACCAGGAAATAACGAACTGGAAGCAGGTAGGCGGAAAGGATTTGGACATTCAGCTTTTCCGAATTGATGACATCAGCAATTATTATACTGATGATGAGCTGGGCGCAAATTTTGAACACATGCCTCAAAAGATTGATGAATATGTAAGCAAGCACCCTGAGGTGATTGCTTTTATAAATGATAAATATATTTTGCCAAATGAGAATTCAAAAAAAATACGGGTAGATAATATTACGCTTAAAAAACTTTTCAAAATCAAGGACTGGTATCCAACAGCCCAGCCTTCGGCACAAATTGGAATTTTGCCTTTGATCCTGGGAACGTTCTGGGTGAGCTTCGGAGCCATATTACTCGCTTTGCCATTCGGGCTTGCCGCTGCAATATACATGGCTGAAATAGCCGACTCCAAAGTGCGCAGCATTTTAAAACCACTGATCGAGTTGTTAGCGGGTATCCCATCCGTTGTTTATGGTTTTTTCGGATTGATAGTTATTGTACCCCTCATTCAAAAATTATTTGACCTTCCTGTTGGAGCGACAGCATTAGCCGGAAGCATCATACTAGGAATAATGGCGCTTCCTACCATTATCACCATTTCAGAAGATTCCATACGCAATACACCGCGTGCGATGAAAGAAGCAAGCCTTGCGCTGGGAGCGAATCAATGGCAAACGATCATAAGAGTAATTATACCTTATTCCATTTCAGGAATTACTGCTGCGATAATTCTCGGCATAGGCAGGGCAATCGGTGAAACGATGGCGGTGCTGATGGTTACGGGTAATGCGGCCGTTATACCACATTCATTCCTACAGCCTGTAAGGACAATTCCTGCAACCATCGCAGCTGAATTAGGAGAGGCTTCTTTCGGAGGCTTGCATTTTAAAGTATTGTTTTTCCTGGGATGTATTTTATTTTTAATAACGCTGCTAATTAATTTCTTTGTAGAATTAATTGCACCAAAAAGGAGAATTGAGAAATGAAGGCAGTAGGAAGTAGAAAGTAAAAAGTAGAAAGTAGAAAGTGGGCAGTAGACAGCAAGAAGTAAACAATAATCAATAAACAATAATCAATAAGCAATAATCAATAAACAATAATCAATAATCAATAATCAATAATCAATAATCAATAATCAATTTTTAAAATGAAGTACGAGTTAAAAAAACAATTAAAGGAACAGACAGCATTCTGGATTTTGAGAGTACTGAGCTTTAGCATCCTTGTCATGTTGTTTATAGTGCTTGGTTTTATAATTACAAAAGGAATAGGAGTTATAAGCTGGAAATTTATTTCAACCATGCCTTCGGATGGAATGACCAAAGGAGGAATTTATCCAGCCATTATCGGGACGCTTATTTTAATTGCAGGAAGCATGGTGGTTGCATTTCCGATCGGTGTGATGTCGGGCATATACATGAATGAATATGTGAAAGAAAGTTTTTTTAAGCGCTTTATGAATGTGATGACGAATAACCTTTCAGGAATTCCATCCATTGTTTTCGGGTTATTCGGAATGGAATTTTTTGTGAATGAATTAAAATGGGGCGATTCAATAATTGCAGGTTCATTCACTCTCGGATTGCTGGCATTACCTGTTGTAATTCGCACCACGGAAGAAGCATTGAAAGCGATTCCCAATTCATTCCGCGAAGGAAGCTATGCATTGGGAGCTTCAAAAATGCAAACAATACGCAGGGTTATTTTGCCAATGTCGCTGCCGAATATTGTGACAGGATTAATCTTGAGCATGAGCCGCGTATCAGGTGAAACGGCTCCAATTCTTTTTACAGTGGCAGCTTACTTCCTCCCGAAATTGCCGACAAGCATTTTTGATAAAGTAATGGCGCTGCCTTATCATTTGTACGTCCTTGCAACCAGCGGAAATAATATGGAGGAATCAAGACCAATGGCTTACGGCACGGCTTTAGTGCTTGTATTAATGGTGCTTATACTTAATTTGCTTGCGAATGCATTAAGAAGATATTTTAGCAAAAAAGTAAAAATGAACTAAAGTGGCTAATAAAATAGAGACAACAGACCTGCATTTATACTATGGTGAATTTCACGCGCTGAAAGGAATTACAATGGCGATGAAAGCAAATACCGTAACTGCTCTCATTGGCCCTTCAGGATGCGGGAAGTCAACTTATCTGCGCTCGCTAAACCGAATGAATGATTTGATTGACGGGGTTAAGATAAGAGGGATGGCACTGATTGACGGAAAAAACATTTATTCAAAAGAAGTAAAGCTCGATGAGCTGAGAAAAAAGGTAGGAATGGTTTTTCAGAAACCAAATCCGTTTCCGAAATCTATTTTTGAAAATGTCGCATATGGATTAAGAGTAAACGGGATTACGCATAAAAAATTTATTGATGAGCGCGTGGAAACCTGCATCAGGCAGGCTGCATTATGGGAAGAAGTGAAAGACAAATTAAAAAAATCTGCTTTTGAACTTTCAGGAGGGCAGCAACAGCGATTATGTATTGCACGTGCGTTAGCAATCGAACCTTCCGTTGTGCTGATGGATGAACCTGCTTCGGCACTGGACCCGCTTTCCACTTCAAAAATCGAGGAGCTGATTTATGAATTGAAAAAAGATTATACTATTGTAATCGTTACACATAATATGCAGCAGGCAGGCCGTGTGAGCGATATGACGGGATTCTTTTACCTGGGAGAGTTGGTGGAATTTGATGATACTAAAAAAATATTTACCGCACCGTATGATATACGTACACAGAATTATATTACAGGAAGATTCGGGTAGCCAGTCTTCAGTCAGCAGTCAGCAATAAAAAAATTAATATTGAATAATAAATAATCAATTGAAATGACCCATCTCGATATAGAGCTTAAAAAGCTTAAGGAAGATATGAACGAAATGTTTCATATGGTTCTTTCGCAGTTGGAAAAAGCGAAAGAAGCTTTATTAAAATTGGATAAAGACCTTGCACGCGAAGTGATAGTTACTGAAAAAAGAGTAAACTCTTTTGAATTGAAATTGGACCGTGATTGTGAAAACATAATTGCATTATTTAACCCTGTGGCTGTTGATCTGCGATTTATTCTTGCCAACCTTAAAATTAATTCCAATTTGGAACGTATGGGAGATATTGCAGATGGTATTTCAAAATTTGTAATCGACATGAATTATGGATTAGAAAAAGGGCTTTTGGAAAGTACACGATTGGTTGAAATGTATGACACTGCAAATTCAATGTTAGCGGACGTAATGATTGCGTATGAAAATGAAAATACCCAGCTTGCAAGAAGCGTTTTTAAAAAGGACGAAATACTGGATGAGATTAATGCAAAAGCAACTGCTATTATAAGCGATTTCGTCTGTGAACATAATAATCGGATTCATCAAAGCCTGTATGCGCTTTCAACAATCCGGAAATTAGAAAGAACCGGTGACCAGTGTAAAAATATTGCAGAGGAAATTATTTTTTACATTGAAGCAAAAGTCCTAAAGCACAGCTTGAAAAAAGACAAGCAAGCCGAGTAAGTGTTTTAATTTTGGGTGTAATTCTTTTTAAAGAACTCATCGTATTTTGCAGCATCCTGGCTTTGCATTAGCAAAAGCATGTTTGATGGAGAAATGACAAACCGGTTAATCGTGGAAAGCGGAATGCCGGTAAAAACATTATCGGTTGCACCAATGCTTTCAAAATAATCCAGGGCGTCTTCAGAATTTTCAAAAGTTTTAACAAGGATAAATTGCTTGTCAGCTCCTAAAAAAGCATTGCTGACTTCATAGTCAAAAGTGTTGTAAAACTTTTCGTTGAAATCAGAAATTTTTGCTTTCAGCTCATTTGCATTTACCAAACCATTCGGAAAAACAGCCATGTAATACTGCAGTGTATCCGCTTTGAAAGTGTACTTGATTGCTGGTTCCGGGGGTTTCGCTGCAGCCACCGTATCCTTTTTAACTTCTTTGCCATTCATCTTATCTATGTAATCAAGAATTTCCTGTGCTTTAATACTCACAGAATCTTTCGGATATTTCACTACAACACCTTTTAATGAAGCTTCAAATTCAGGAAGGGGTTTTGTTTTTCCTACAGCCAATGCTTTCAAAAATTCAAACTTTGGAGTTAACGTGTTAGGAGGGAAGAGCGAATCGGCAGTTTCCTTGCGCTGAATCACATCATAATACTGCCCGTTTTCGTAAGCACGAAATGTATTTTCATAAAATACCTGCAGAATGGCTGTCTTCTTTTGATTTTCTTTAAAATAATTCGGATTGGTTATTATCTTGCTGTACTCGCTTTCAGGATAATTGTTCAATAAAATATTTTTATAATAATCTGCTTTTACCGAATCCTTCAAGCCGAGATAGACGCGATAGAGATTGTAATAGGAAGCAAGCAAATATTTGTTTTCAGGAAATCTTTTAAGCATGGTTTCAAAATCATCAGCAGCTTCTTTATTATTATCCAGCTGTTCTTTGTAAATCAACCCTGCATTATAATAGGCTTCAATAATTTTATCGGTTGATTGTTTCTTTTGTTCTTCAGTTGCAGGGATTGATTTTAAATAAGCTTCTCTTCTTTTATCGTTGCTCATTGCCATGAGGGAATCGCGCTGTGCTGCTGCTAAGATTTCTGCGCTGTCACCCGGAGTAACCTCTTCCGGATTTTCAGCAGAAGTTGCGGTTGACTCTTTGTTGGTTCGCCTCCAGTTATCTTCTAATTTTCTGTTGCCCCACTTTTTTATAAACTCATTTAAGCCAAAGCTCATAGCGCTTGGATTATAAAAATACCAGCCGCTGCCGGTAGGAGTAAAATCGGTTTTAGGAGAGTTAGAATTTTGGAAATTCTGAAGCTGACTTGATTCCTGCTGTTGCTGTTCCTGCTGTTTTTTCAGCTCCTCTTCCTCTTCTTTTTTGCGTTCCTGTTCTTTTATTTCCTCTTCTATAATTTTATCAATTGCTGCTTCCTGCTCTTTAGGACTTAAAGAAGAAAGCTTTTGCAAACTGTCTTCTTCTGAAATAATATTGAGATTACGTACCAGCTTGCTGAGGCTTGTTTTCTTATTCAGGCTGGAAGGATAATCAGGATGATCAGGCGAAAGAAATGTGACCGTACTGTCATAATAAACCTGTGCATTACGATAATCAGGACGCTTAAAATATATTTCTGCAAGCTCAAGAAAGGAAAGCGCTTTTTGGTTTGTGTTAGTGGTGCTTGAGCCTGTGGACAATTTTAACAAATCAATTGCCTTAGGTTCATCATTTTCTTTTTCGGCAATCGTAGCCAAAGCATAATAGATCTGGTCAAGATATTCTTTATTCTTTTCATCTTTAAGCATCTTGGTCAATTGTTCTTTGATATCCTTGCTGCCTGAGTTTATATCAAAGCATCTTGCTCTGTTAATGCGTGCGTTAAACTCCATTTCATACGGAGCATTTTGTTTTATCACGCGGTTGTAAATAGGATAAGCTTCCGTGCAATTTCCTGCTTTTTGATATAGCTGCGCAAGAATAAATGAATACCGGATGCGATCTTGTTTTTTCCTTGTGGATGCAACAGCATTCTTAAGCTCTTCAGCTGCTTTCTCATAATTTTCTTTCTGCATATTATAGTTTGCAGAAATTGCATAATAAGTACCTCTTAATTTTTTCCACGGAAACTCTTTGTCATTTTTCAAAAAGTCCAGCAGGTATTCAGCGTCAGGTGTTTTTCCTAATTCTAAATAGCATTGAGTGAGCCATAATAAAGCTTCAAACCTGATAGGCTTAGTGCTGTAAGAAGAAGCCACAAATTGAAATGTTTCAATAGCGCTCCAGTAATCATGCTTGTAAAAATGAGCCTGACCGATGAGCAAGTAACTTTCCTGCACCCATGTATTTTTTTCTTCACCGCTGAAAACCATTGAATGCCGCTGAATGACAATGGAAGCTTTTTTAATTGCTTCATCCATGTCAGGGGCTATTGCTTTTGCTTTTTCGTTATCCGCATAACGGAAAATTTTAAGCAATCGGTCGTACTGGTCAATATGAGACTCAGCAAGAGTCTTGGCGCCTTCCTTTACCTTTTCCCGAGCATTAAAAAAACCATTATCCCGTGCAGTGACCTTATGATAAGTGCGGTTTACCAAAGCATTTTTTTGCCTTGAGCAAGAAGTAAAAAAACCTGCAAGCAATAAGGTTGAAAATATTGTTATGTAAGAAAAACTGTATTTCAAATTCTATTTAATTTTTTAATTTGTTCTTTAAAAACTGTTTTTGAGGAAAATTATTTTGTAGATTTTAAATCTTGAAACTTAAACCCCGAACCTTTCTATCTTTACACGGCAAACTTAATTATTGTTTTTGGTTTAACCAATACAATGGCAGAGCAACCAAAGAAACGAAAAAGGATATATCGCAAGCTGCGAAATAAGTACCGCCTTGTGATTATGAACGATGAAACGCTTGAGGAACGTATTTCATTGCGGCTTTCACCGCTTAATGTTTTTGTCTTTTTAGGAACCATCATTATCAGCTTTGTCACATTAACAATTTATATAATTGCCTTCACTCCTTTGCGGGAATATATACCCGGATACACTGATACAGGAATGCGAAGAAAATTAGTAGCCCTTACTTTACAAAGTGATTCTTTGCAGGATCAGCTGGCAGCACAGGATTTTTATTTCCAAAACCTCAGAAATGTTGTTAACGGAAAAGCCGGAACTTCAGAGATAAGTAAACCCGATACTGCAAATGCGCGTTACGATACAATTCAAAGACTTAATAAATCAAGAGAAGACTCATTACTCAGGCTTGAAATTGAATCGCAGGATCAGTATAATCTTGCGCTCGGATCATCTAAAACGGTTTCTGCGCTAAGCTCATTCTACTTCTTTACCCCCTTAAAGGGAACGGTTACCGATAAGTTTGATTCCAAAAAGAAACATTTCGGAGTTGACATTGTTTCATCACCGAATGAAGTGATCAAATCAACTCTTGACGGCACTGTGGTGATGGCTGACTGGACTTCCGAAACGGGATATGTTATCGGTGTGCAGCATAGCAACAATCTTTTTTCACTTTACAAGCATAACTCTGCTTTATTAAAAAGTCCGGGTGATTATGTTAAAGCAGGTGAAGTCATTGCTATCATCGGCAATTCGGGCGAACTCACAACAGGGCCACATTTGCATTTTGAATTGTGGTACAACGGAACCGCTGTAAACCCCGAAGACTATATTTCGTTTTGAAATTTTAATGCAGGCTATCATTGAAATAATCAAATCAAAAAACGTGTAAAAGTGTAAGAGGTGCTTTTATTGAATAAATTTATTTCACTTCTTCTGAATTTCCTGGTTCGGGTTCTGATCGATTTTCTTTCTCCCTGCTTTTTAATAAAAATTCTTCTTTTGCTTTAATTCCATTCTGTAATTCAACTTCAATAATATATTTTCCCGGCTTTAGATAATATTTTCCGTTGTCGGCTTTTTTAATTTTTCTTTCATCATTACCAAGTTTAGCGTTTTCATTTACCCATGTTTGATAATCATTTATAACAGCTGAGTCCATGCTGAAATCGTAGGAAACGTAATTCAACCCAGCCTCGCTGGTATCTTTAATTTCTTTCAACACCAAATCTTTTTGTGAAAGCGAATCTTTTAAAATTATTTTAATTCTGATGGTTGAGATTCCTTTTTCTTTCAGATAAAATGAGTAATTTCTTTTCATTTCAGCAGGAGGGCTCCACTGAGCTGAAATCTTGCCAAGATTTGCGTTGTAATTAACCGGCTTGGGCTTGAAAACAAAAATGTCTTTTGTGAGTACACTATCCGTTAGCTGTTGCAATTCATCAATGTGCGCAATATAAATAGAACGACCATGTGTTCCAACAACCAGATCGTTATCACGTGGATGGATTGTCAAATCGTGAACCGGTGCTGAAGGAAGGCTGTCAGCTATGCCCATGAAAGATTTTCCTTTGTTCAGTGAAACATATAAACCATTATCAGTTCCGATATAAATAATATTTTTATTTTTAGAATCTTCTTTTACAACATTAATGGGTTCAATTGGCAGATCAGTTCCTATTTTTTGCCAAGATTGCCCGTAGTTTTTTGAAAGATATAGATAAGAGTTAAAATCATCCCAACGATAACCGTTTAAAGAAGCATAAACCGTTGATGTATCAAAAGCGGAAGCAGTAACACGGCTTACCCAAAGATCAGGAGGGAGTGTTTCTGAAATTTTTTTCCAGTTGTAGCCATCATCCTGCGAAACATAAATTAATCCGTCATCGGTGCCGATATAAAGCAATCCGAACTTAAGCGGTGATTCATGAATAGTTGTGATTGTGCCGTAAGGAACGTCTCCCTTTTTTCCACCATGGGTAAGATCGCCAGTCAATGTTTTGAAATCATTGCCTTTGTTCATTGCCCTGTGAAATTTATTTGACCCCATATAAAGGATATCCTGGTTATGTTTTGAGAGCCATATTGGCGCCTGCCAGTTGAACCGCAAAGGACGTTCACCCAGTTTATGTTTTGGCTGAATTAAAATTTGATCACTGTTGTTTTTATTAATCCTGTAATAATATCCGAATTGAAATCCGGCATAAACCGTATTATTATCACGGGTATCCACCTGCACCTGCATGCCGTCACCTCCTAAAATAAATTTGTATGGATATTGCCCGCTGTTATTCCATCCCATATCCGGTTCGTTGTTCGAAGGCCCGTACCATACACCATTATCCTGCAAACCTCCATACACATTGTACGGCTTTTCCATGTCAACATTAATAGAATAAAACTGTCCTACCGCGGGAGTATTTGCTTTGAAATAAGTTTTGCCGTCATCATATGTAATGTGCAATCCTCCATCATCTCCAAGAATCATGTGACCATCTCGAAACGGGCTTAACCATAACGCATGATAATCTCCGTGGGTATTTGACGCGTCAACTGACTTAAATGTTTTACCTCCGTCTTCTGATTTTAAAACCGGAACTCCGACAATGAAAATTTTCTTGTCATCAAATAGTGAAATTCTTATTTGACCGAAATAATACCCATATGAATTAAAAACACGATCGAGATAATCAGCATGAGTACGTTTCCACGTTTTTCCTGCATCTTCTGAGCGAAAGACCTCTGCACCCTTCACTTCCGTATCGAATAGCTGGGAATTTGCATCTTCCAAATATTCGACAAGACTTACAGGTTTTACACTGTCTGTTTTTACCATTTCTTTTACTCTCTTGGCTGTGTATTCATCATCAAAATCATGGTCTTTTAAAAATTTTGAGAGTAATGAATCATTCAATGAAAGAAAAATTTCTTTTGACATTTTACGTAAAGTATCTTTTGTCAGGTTCTCCCTATCGCCATCGGGATTGTTTTCCTCTTTTTTCTTTTCGCGTCTTGATTGATTGTCGAGGACGGTATAAATTATATTTGGATTTTTTTGGTAGATCGCAATCCCGATCCTCCCTGTGCCTTCACCGCCCGGAAAACCACTTTCTTTTCCTGTGATAAGACTCCATGATTCACCGCCATCAACACTTTTATAAATTCCGCTTGTTTCACCGCTTTCAGTTAAATTCCACGCTCTGCGCTCACGATGCCACATTGCAGCATACAGAATTTTGGGGTCAGCGGGGTTTATCGCAAGATCAATGGCTCCTGTATTGGAATCAACAAATAAAGTTTTTTTCCACGTAGCTCCACCGTCAATAGTCTTATAAACTCCTCTTTCATCATTAGATGAATATAAATGCCCTAGTGCAGCGATAAAAACAATATTGGAATCATCAGGATTTAAAATAACCCTTCCAATATGATGTGATTCTCCAAGACCTTTGTATTGCCATGTTTTACCCCTGTCAATGCTTTTAAAAATTCCAACTCCGGAATAGGACGAACGGCTTGAATTATTTTCCCCTGTTCCAACCCAAATTATTTCACCATGTTTCCAATCCACAGCAATATCCCCGATTGTCATGACAGCCTCATGGTCAAAAACCGGCTTGAATGACTGCCCGTTATTGTAAGTAACCCATAGTCCTCCGGAAGCATATGCGACATAAAAATGGGTAGGATCATCAGGGGAAACATCCACATCTACTACACGTCCGCTCATGATGGTTGGACCTATGGAACGAAATTGTAAATTAGAAATAAGAGAAATTTGTTCCAGTTTTTTTCGCTGTTCAAAGCCTTCCATTCTTTTAGAGGCCGGGGTTGCAGCGGGAATAGCCTCTTTTTGCGCATATGTGCGTATAAAAGGCGCGTTCAGAACCAGAATCAATAAAAACAAACGAAATATTCTCAATTGTTTAAATAGGTTTGAATTGGAAAAGTAAAAATAAAAATCTTTAACAGGTCAAAAGGAAATAATTCTTCAAATTTATGTTTCCCTTTGATTCAGACTATCTTAAATCGAATCAAGAACAGATTTTTTCTTCAATTTGATTATTTAAATAAAAAGCATCATTTTTTTTCGTACTTTTGCAAACCAAATCCTAAACTAATTTAAAAAAATCAACATGAAAAAAGCAAGAGTTCTCTTCGTGTCGCACGAAATTTTTCCTTATGTAGAGGGTGGTGAAATGGGCAAAATCTCACGGTATCTGCCGCAGGGAATTCAGGAAAGAGGAAGAGAGATAAGGACTTTTATGCCCCGGTTCGGTTCGGTTAATGAAAGAAGAAATCAGCTGCATGAAGTGATCAGGCTTTCCGGAATGAATCTTATAATTGATGAAAGCGATCATCCGCTTATAATTAAAGTGGCATCCATTCAATCTGCAAGAATGCAGGTTTATTTTATAGATAATGAGGAGTATTTTCAGCGAAAAGCTACCTTCAGAGATGCTAAGAATAAATTTTTCAAAGACAATGATGATAGAACCATCTTTTTCTGCCGGGGCGTGCTTGAAACAGTAAAAAAGCTGGGATGGAGTCCCGATATAATTCATTGCCACGGGTGGATGACAAGCCTTATTCCGCTGTATGTAAGAACCAGCTATAAAGACGATCCGATGTTTAAGAATTCGAAGGTTATCTATTCGGTTTATGATGAAGGTTTTGAAGAAAAATTCAACGATAATTATTCTAAAAAGCTAATGATGGAAGGGATTACAGCTACAGACATTAAAGATTTGAAATCACCTGCCTTTGAGAATATTACTATCAATGCAATTTCCAAGTCGGATGGTGTAATAATGGGTAGTGAAGTAATAAACTCTCAAGTGAAAAATTACCTGAAAAAAGCCAATAAGCCTGTGCTTGATTACCAGTCACCGGAAGACTATATAAATGCCTATAGTTCCTTCTATGATGAAGTTCTTATGGAAGATTCAGTGCTTGTATAAGCCTGCTTTTCTTTCATTTTCAAATCAATTTCCTCTATTCTTTTTATTAAAATGAAAGTTTTGTTTAAAAAAATCAGGCCGTTATTATGGGGGTTGGCATTATCGGGTTTTTTTAATGGTTGTAAAGAGCCGGATGATTTAGGAATAAATGTACTTCCTGTTTCAGACCTAAGCTCGCTAAATATTGCGGATACTTTTTCATTACAAACTACCATAGTAAGGGAAGATTCCATTCCATCATCAAATACTTCAAACAGCTTACTTGGAGCTATTAACGATAATGTGTTTGGCAGCTCAAATGCAGGTTTTTATACACAGGTGCTTCTTAATTCAATAAGCCTGAATCCGAATTTCGGAACTAATCCTGTATGTGATTCTATTGTCCTGACATTGGATTATACGGGATATTATGGCGATACAACCTCGGAACATTCATTTACGGTTTCTGAATTATCAGAGGATATTCATGCTGATAGTGTTTATTATTCCAACAAGAATTTCTCGATATCAAATACATTGGGAACTTTACAAACATCTGATATTCATCCGGCAGATAGTATAGTATTAAATGGAGTTGTTTCTGATCCGCACTTAAGGATCAAGCTTGATAATACATTAGGAGCAAGGTTTCTTGACCCCGCAAATGCAGGCAATCTTTCAGACAACACAACGTTTTTAAATTTCTTTAAAGGTATTTACGTTTCAGACGTAATTATATCGGGTAGTGGTACCATTCTCTATTTCGGACTGACAAAATCAATGTCAAAGATTTCACTATTCTATCACAACGATGCTGAAGATTCATTACAATATGATTTTTTGTTAAATGGAACAGGGAAAATCAATCATTATTCCCATGATTATTCTTCGGCAGCATTTTACAGCGATCTTAATATTCCTCATTTGAACAGCGATTTTTGTTATGTACAATCTTTGGCAGGTATCAAAACAAAAATTGAGTTACCGTTTTTAAATAATCTTATTCAGAATGGAAATATATCTATAAATAAAGCCGAAATCATTACAAATCTTGATAATTCATCTACTGCAACATATGCTGCAAATCCTTCTTTATTCTTAGTGGGTATTGATACTGCAGGTAAAAGCTATTTTCTTCCTGATTTTATTGAATCAACTACCGGTTTCGGAGGAACTCTTACATCCAATTCATATACTTTTCTTATAACCCGTTATATCCAGCAGATTTTATCAGGAACACGCACTAATAATGGCTTATTTCTTGTATCAAGCGGTGCAGCTTCAAGTGCATACCGCACCATAGTAGGTGGCAGCGGAAATTCAACTTTAAAAATGAAGCTTCGAATACAATATACAATCTTAAATCCTTAATGGCATGTGTGGAATAGTTGCATACATCGGAAAGCGCGAAGCATATCCAATTATTATTAAAGGGTTGCATCGCCTTGAATATCGTGGCTATGACAGTGCAGGAGTTGCATTGCTCAATGGCGACCTTAATGTCTATAAGAAAGCCGGCAAGGTAAGCGACCTCGAAGAAGCTGTCAAAGGAAAAAACCTTTCTGGAAATCTCGGAATGGGGCACACGCGATGGGCTACCCATGGTGAACCCAACGACCGTAATGCACATCCTCACTTTTCGGAAACAAAAAATTTTGCAATAATTCATAATGGGATTATCGAAAATTATGCAGCTATTAAACAGGAGCTGAAAAAACGCGGTCATAATTTTGCCAGTGAAACTGATACGGAAGTTTTAATTCACCTCATTGAAGAAATTAATGATAACGGCAATGTGGATTTTGATGAATCAGTGCGGCTTGCTTTAGGTGAAGTTGTTGGCGCTTATGCATTGGTCATTATTTCTAAAAAAGATCCCAACAAAATAATTGCAGCGCGAAAGGGAAGCCCTATTGTCCTCGGCCTTGGCAAAGATGAATATTTTATTGCTTCTGATGCTACGCCAATTGTGGAGTACACTAAAAATGTGGCTTATCTTAACGACAGTGAAATGGCAATTATTTCCGATGGCAATCTCACCGTTAAAACCATTCAGAATGAAACTAAAATTCCTTATGTTGAGGAATTGGAAATGAATCTTGAAACGATTGAAAAAGGCGGATACGAACATTTCATGCTCAAAGAAATTTATGAGCAGCCGCGTTCCATTGCCGACAGCATGAGGGGAAGAATTGATGCAAAAAGCGGAAGGTTGCGGCTGGGAGGAGTGGGTGAGTTCGAAAATAAATTTGTCAATGCAAAAAGAGTAATTATTATAGGATGCGGAACTTCATGGCATGCGGGATTGGTTGGAGAATATTTGATTGAAGATTTGGCACGCATCCCGGTTGAAGTGGAATATGCCTCTGAATTCCGTTATCGAAATCCTGTAATTACTGAAGATGACGTGGTAATTGCCATTTCACAATCAGGCGAAACGGCTGATACTTTGGCAGCAATTGAATTAGCCAAATCAAAAGGTGCAACAATTTTCGGAGTGTGCAACGTGGTGGGTTCGTCTATCCCCCGTGTTACGCATGCGGGTTCATATACTCATGCTGGACCTGAAATTGGTGTGGCATCTACAAAAGCTTTTACCGCACAGGTTACAGTTCTTACTTTGCTGGCTTTGCAGATTGCAAACAAGAGAGGAACATTGCCTGCATCGCGTTATCAATCGCTGTTGAGCGAACTGGAAAGTATTCCCGCCAAGGTCGAAAAAGTTTTAAAAACAAATGATAAGATAAAAAGCATTGCAGAACTTTTTAAAAACGTCCGTAATTTTCTTTACCTCGGACGCGGTTATGGTTTCCCGGTGGCTTTGGAAGGCGCTTTAAAGCTCAAGGAAATTTCTTACATCCATGCCGAAGGTTATCCTGCTGCTGAAATGAAGCACGGTCCGATTGCATTGATTGATGACGAAATGCCGGTGGTAGTTATTGCGACCAAAAATGCTTCGTACGAAAAAGTAGTAAGTAACATACAGGAAGTAAAGGCACGCAAAGGAAAAATTATTGCAATTGTAACTGCAGGCGATGATGTGGTAAAAGAACTGGCTGACTATGTGATTGAAATCCCGGAAACGGATGATATTTTATTGCCCCTGCTTTCTGTAATTCCTTTGCAGCTTTTGAGCTACCACATTGCCGTAATGCGCGGGTGCAATGTTGACCAGCCAAGGAACCTGGCGAAATCGGTTACCGTAGAATAAAAGAACCATCATATTTTTTAGAATATTACGATTGCTCCTCAAAAAGGAGCATTTTTTTTATGAAAAGCTGATTTCGCTTTCGCGGAAGCTCAAAAAACATTGACGAAAAAACAAAAAAGCCGGTTTACGGACCGGCTCTTTTGAGTTTAAAAACACTAATTATTCAACCCTGTGCTTAATTTTTCTGAACGATCAGCTTTACCGTTCCAGTCTCTGCACCATTGACAGAAACTTTTGCAACATAAAATCCTGTCTGCAATTCGTTTGCTGAAATTTTGAATTCATTTTCGCCTTCATTAAAAGTGCCGTTGGCAGCTTCAATCACCAGCTTTCCTGTCACATCATAAATATTGATCACCACGTTGCTTTCTTTTTCAAGATCAAATGCCATAGTGGTTTCATTAGTGAAAGGATTAGGGTAAACACTGAGAGCAGAATTCTGTGCCGTTGCCTCATCCGCTGCAAAGCGGCAGGTATTGGTAATGGTCACTGCTGCCGAATTTGAAGTCGAGCATCCCGTGCCGCTTATTCCGCGAACGCGGTATTTGCCGGGAGTTGATACGGTATAGGTTGTTCCTGTAGCGCCTCCAATGTTCGTATATGCCGATCCGTTATATACCTGCCACTGGTAAGTAAGTCCTGAAACATTGTTTCTTACCAATTGCGTTGTTTGCGGTGGGCAGATGCCTGAATTTCCGTTGATGGAAACGGTTGGCTTCGGGGTGGTTGAATTCACCACTTTGTTGGAAGAAACAGCCGTGCATCCTGCACCGTCTATCACTCTTACTGCATACGAGGCTGCCGTGGTTGCATTGTACGAAGAGCTGGTGGCTCCCCCAATGTCGCTGCCGTTCTGTGTCCATTGGTAGCCGGTTGCAGTGCCTGAGCTGGCTGAAAGAGCAACGGGATTGTTTACACAAAGGCTTAAGTTATTATTCGAAACAGTTACTGAAGGCGCGCTTATAACAGCTGTCAATGTGTTGGAATACTTGGTGCATGCATGTGTATTTGTTACAAGCACTTTAAAAGTTCCTGCTGTTGCATTTGTATAATTGGAAGACGTTGCGCCATTCTGTGCATTCGAACCTTTGTACCACTGGTAAGTCAATCCTCCTCCTGTGTTTGCGTTGAAAGTAACATTCACTCCTGTGCAATGTGTGAGAGGATCGCTTGTAGTGATCGAAGCTGCCGGAGAATTATCAATCGGGTTTACAGAATACGATTGGTTTTGCGGATCCCATTCAGTCCAGCATTTTGTCCAGTCGCTGGTGCCGAAAGCGCCACGGTAAGATACAGAAGTAAAGAACGGGTCCTGCAATCTTGAATTGCTGAAAGAAGCGCCTGACAATGCAGGTGAGCCGCCCTGCGGAACAAAATTAGGAGCTGACAGATTGTAAGGATCAGTTAACTGCGCATCTGAATTATTGGTAAGAATAGTGTTGCCGCCCTGGCTGGTTACATAAGATGCAATGTCAAATGTGCTTCCCGTATTTACTTTTAAAGCATTGGTGCATCCGGCAATGATATTATTCTGGAACTGGAGCAGGTTGTTCGTTGCATTCGCTTCAGAAGCTGTCCCGTCAATGTGCAATCCGGCAGGATAACCCATCAGGATGGTGTTGTATAAAGACTCCTGTGTATTTCTTCTCAAACGTGCGGCAGCATTAAAGAATGCGCTGTTGGAAGGATTGCCTCCAAGGATGGTTATGTTGCACATGGTTGCAGAAGTTATAGGAGTAAGAGATGAACCCGTTCCGTCATTGTCTGATTCAAAACCGTTTGAAAGAGAAACCTGGTCAGCTACATTCGGGTCGCGAAGCGCAACACAGAACTGCAGCTTTCCGGTGTAACCGAAATCAGTATCAAAGTCATCATCAATTGCACGGAATGCCACCAGCCATTTTGCATTTACGGCACCTCCGAAAAATTCAAATGAATCATCACCGCTGTAGCTTACCTGTATGTGCTCAAGCGTAGTGCCTGCGCCAACAGCGCCAAGTGTAAGCCCGTTGATTTCATTATTCGGCTGAAAAGCAATTCCTGCATATTCAATGCGGACATACTTCAATGAACCTGAACTTTCAGCATCATTTGGAGAAGCGCCTCCGCCATAAACACCGTCAGGAGCTGTGAAACCGCCTTCAATAATTGCAGTGCCACCGGGCTGGTTGACGTGCCCGTTTCCGAGTAAAATAACTCCGCCCCAGTCACCGGGAGCTTTACTTCCAACAGGCTGGTTTGATGTGAAAACTATCGGCTGGGTGAGTGTGCCGTTGGCAATAAGCTGGCATCCTCTTTCAACTATCAGTGATCCTTTGGTTGCTTTGTCTCCTTTAATAATGGTGCCCGACTGGATCGTAAGAGTTGCACCGCTTTTTACATAAATAAATCCCTGCAGGATATAAGTGTTCGTCCTGAACCAGGTTTTGTTGGTAAGAATGTTACTGTTTACAATTACTGTAGATGCCTGCGCTGCATACCCTGCAATAGCAAGAATCCCCAATGTCAATAATGTTTTGAATTTTTTCATTTGTTTAATTTTTTTTGATTGTTAGTAGTGAGTTTAGTCTCTTTATTTTATTTATTCAATTCAGTCCGGACTGAATTTTTATGCGCCAAAAGTATTTTCGCTGCATTATCCTAGGATTATTGCAACGTGAGGTTATTGTGATTAAAATGTGAATGAATAGTTAACACAGGAAAAATGATAAAAAAACATTTTGTTTAAAATGCCTTAATAATGAGAGCATAGATTTGCGAAAACCAAAAACAAAATGTCAACAAAAAAAGCTGTGATCTGCAACATATTTGGTCACGAATGGAACTTTAAAAGGGAGAACAATGCTTCATCAAGGTTCTCTTCACATGCAAGAATTAAAAAATGCACACGGTGTGGAAAGAAAGCCAGCCTGCTTGAAAATCTTCCGTGGAATTTTTCAGGAGTTGCTTATTACTGAACAAAAATTCAACCACGAAAATCTTTATGACTAAAATAAGAGCGAAAATTCTTTGCAGGATGCTTGATCATAAATGGATGTATGACCACGATTACAGAAGCATACGGGTTAAAAGATCAAAGTATAATCTTTTCAGGCAATGTGAACGCTGCAATCGAAGAGAGCTGCTGATGAACATGGAGCAAAATGAATGGCTGCAGATGACAGCCGTCTGATTTATTATTTATTATTGATTATTGATTATTGTCCTCCGACTTCACACTTCTGACTTCCGAATTAAAACTTATAAGAGAACGAAACGGAGTAACCAACACCATACTTTCTCTTTTCAATGTATTGATCCGTTCCTTCATCATACCTGTTGTTCTCATTTACATCCCAATAGAAAATTGATTTCTTATTCATCAAATCATTAACCGTAAACCTGATCTCTGCTTTTTTGAAAAAAAGTTTTGAGAATTGCAGATCAACAAGCTCTCGCTTCGATTCAATAATATTAAAGTAATTGTAATCGCCCACTCGGTCAATTCTATCTCCTACCTGGTTAAATACACCGGTAATTCCTATTCCTGTTTTTTCATCTATAAATTGCACGCCTGCATTTAATACATAAGGCGATTGTCCCTGCAGCGGACGGACACTGTCAGAAACGGATATGATATTTCCGACATCAACTTTTGAATGTATAAAAGCAAGGTTCGAAAAAACAGTGAACGAATTGAATATTGAATTTTCATTTGCCTTTAACAGCACGGCAGGCTTAACGCGAAATTCAAATTCAACTCCGTAATTAGTTGCACCGTTCACGTTCTGAAAAGAGTAAGAACGGTTTCCGTAAAAACGCACCACCTGCTCAATCGGGTCTTTAAATTTTTTATAAAAACCTCCTACTGAAAACATTTGCCCCGCCACCGGGTAAAACTCAAACCTCACATCGTAATTGTCAATCTTGCATCTTACCAGCGAATCATTTCCTTCAAAAGTGGACTCTGTTATAAAATCATAAACGCTCAGATGTGCAATTTCCCTGAACTCAGGTCGCGCCACCGTTTGCGAAGCCGATAAACGCACGTTCATTTTTTCAGTGGCGCTCCAGATGAGATTTGCAGAAGGTAGCCAGTCAGGCTCATCGCGGTCTATTGTAAATTTTTTACCATTCGCATCACGTGTAAACAAACGCTGGTGGAAATCTTCGTAACGCATTCCCCAGATAAGCCGCACATTTTTTAAAATGGCATTGTCCATCATGGCGTAAAAACAGGAGAGGTGCACGTCAGCCGTGTATTTATCGTACGGATTTGTGATGTCATCAATCACCAAACCTGAATCGCTTATCATCCCAGGCATGAAAAGGGAATCCTGCGGAAGCAGCAGATTTGAATAATCATACTTCACAGGGTTGGCAATTTTATATCCGAAGTCGCGCGCCCTGTAATCACGGAACTTTTGCTGCTGCAATGTGCCTGCTTTAAATTCCTGCTTTCCTTTCATAAAAGATAAAAAAGAAAGCGGAACGGTGATATCACCTTTTTCATTATACACCTGCTCTTCCAGTTGCGTGTAAACTTTTCCCGCGTAAGTAGGCGAAGGTGTAAAAGGAAGAGCGGCATATAAAGTTGTGGTATCATCGCTTGAAGGATTATTGCTGTATGACATCTTGCGCAGATCAGGCTCATCATGATGCATGCTGCTTGCTGATAATCCCCATGTGAATTTTATTTTCGGCTTTTCAAAATAATGCTCTCCCTGCAATTGGGAAGCCAATACCTGCGATTGCGTATAGCCGATAACGTTAGCTTCAACCACTGAATTTTCTTTAATTCTTTTTCCTTCTCTTAGCATAGTATAATCATCGGAGTTGCGTGTCCATGTATTTTTAAGAGTCAGTTTATTATTTCCGTTCAGCTTCATTGAAAAATTTAAAAGCCCGCCAATAAGCACATTGGTGGTGTATTGCAGATCATCGTAACGGAATTCACCTGCTGCAGCGCCTGTATCAGACAGCCCTAAAAATTGCTGTCTTTCAATTTCCTTTAGCTTGCGCGAATTGCTGTAGGTAAGCCCTGCAAGCATTCCGGTTTCTGCTCCAAGGAATTTAAAGTTTTTAATTGCTGTTCCCTGCAAAGAATAAGAAGGAGCGGCTTTGTCTTTCTCATAAATTTTCCAGTCGTTATTAAATTTTTTGCTCAGCGCCACACGCTGATCTATATCGAGATTGCGTATGGAATCAGGTGAAATTCCCAAAGCAGGCAAGGACCGCGTTCCGTCATCTTCACCAAGCCAATCAGTTCCTCCCTGCTCACCATGATAAAATTTTTTATTGGTGGTTTGCGAATTCATTCCGCCACCAACGGAAAGCGAGTAGCTGTTCTCTTCAGGAATGTCGCGCGTGTTTATCTGAATGATCCCGCCTGCAAACTCACCGGGCAAATCAGGCGTTGCAGTTTTTGAAATGATGATATTGTCAATTAAAGGAGCGGGAAAAATATCAAATGACACCGCTTTGCGATCGGGTTCGGTTGAAGAAAAAGGCATGCCGTTTATCAATGTATAATTATAACGGTCATTTAAGCCGCGGACAATTACAAACTTATTATCCTGCACGCTTGTGCCGCTTACACGTTTTAAAACTTCTCCCGTGTTTTTATCCGGTGTACGTTTGATAACATCCTGTGAAATTCCGTCTGCAATTGCTGTTGAATTTTTAATGGCCATCAGCAGCGTGCTTGTTGCCTGCCGGTTTGCCTGTGCAGTCACTTCCACGGCATTCAGCTCCTGTGCGCTTTGTGCAAGTGCAACATCAAGCTGGTAATTAGCCCCGTCATTTAATTTAATTTCATTGACTGTTTTGGGAGCATAAGAAACATAAGATATTTCAACCGAATAAGAGCCGGGATCAAGATTGGTGAGCCGGTATTTTCCGTCAAGATCGGTGGTTGCACCGCGCGCTGTCCCTTTAATCAGTATGCTTACGCCAATGAGCGTTTCACCGGTTTTTTTATCGAGGACCTTACCGTAAATAGTGGCGCTGCCTGCTTTTGGTGAAGCAACGATGGGAGTGATACATGTGGAGATAATAATTAGTGCGCAGAGTCCCGCGTTGCGAAGACTCTGCTTTGAAAGGATAGTTTTCATAGCAAATCAGATTTGCGCGAATCTAATTTGCTGCTGTTAAGCGGAATTTAAACTATTGTTAGGGGAATGTTATGAGAAGAAATTCCCCTCTGTGTGTCCGCTTGCAGGTTAGCGAAAGAGGTTAGGGGTATGTTAAGATTAATCCAAACAAAAAAATAGTTTATTCCTTCGTCTCCTCTTTGGGCAGATCCAAGATTTTTTAAGTTCTTAAAAATCTCTTAAACCTGTCAGTGAATCAGATTATTTTTTTCTGAAAATATAATTTAATGATAAATTGAGACTTGTAAATCTTCCATAACTCCCTGTTTGAGTATATGGAGTTTGCCTCATAGTAGCAAAATCAATTTTTATCGTAAGCGGAGTTTTGTTTTTGGACAGCAGCTCAAAAGGTACTGAAATGCCAAACCCATAAGTAAAATCACTAATCTCAGACTTATTATAAACCGGATTATCATAATCATTAACCTTTTGACGATAATATCCTGTTCTTAATGCAAGGATATTGAAAAGCTTGTATTCAATGCCAAAACGATATGAAGTTGCATCTTTTGAGTTTAATACCTCCTCATACTCAAAAACAAAAGTTGCTTCATTGCTTTGAAGATTTTTTTCACTGTTTGAATCCGCAGTAAAAATATTGTATCCGATTTGGGTTCTTGAAATGGATGGCAATTCACCTTTACTTTGTTCACCGCCTGCCTGAAACGTCACCTTTGCTTTAATAAAATCAGAAAACGATTGCCCGAGAAAAAATTTTTGTTTCACGGTTTTCTTTTTCCCAATATCAAAATATTTTATTGCACCGATATCAGGATAAAATGCTCCCGTTGAATTAATCATTGGAAAATCAATGTTAAAATAATTCACAGTCACACCAATATTTAAATTTTTTACAGGTTGTGACGCCAACGAAAATGAATAATTTGTTTCGGAAGGGATTGGACCTGAAACAGGATTTCCCATATTATCAGTAAAAAATGTGGAGCCAAAACTAAATCTGTTTACGGCTGCTGCAATGCTTATGTATTTATTAACGGTAAAGCCTGCCCCTGCAAATAAATATTTCCCGTCCTTAATAGCATAGAAGGGGCTTGAATAAGAGAATTCGGTTTCAATGCCTTTAATATTTGAAATTCCGGCAGGATTTTTAGAAACGCAACTAACTTCACTCTCCGTAGGAGCATAGGCTTTTCCCATAGACTCTACCCGTACACTTGAATTTCTTGAAAAAAAGAATTCTTCCAGAAAGGGCAATTCGTATTGTGCATGCACCTGAGTTGCGCTTACAACAAAAAATAAATTAGTAATATAAAACAACGGTTTAATTTTAGACATGCTTAAAGTGTTTAGGTTTTAATTTGAGAGGCAGCCAAGAATGTTTTTTTTGTGTTGATTTTTATTCCAACAGGATGTGGGTTTCATTTAGAAGTTTCGCAGAGTCCCCGAAACGGGAGACTCTACTGGGACATAGAAATTTTCTGAATCGGCAAGCACAAATTTTTCCCCTGCTATTTTCTTTAGCTCTTCTATTATTGCCGGGGTAACTTTACTGTAGGCCATCGGGCAAAAATAGTTATTGGTAGGGATGATTTGCTGATTTCAGGATTTGCCGATCTAATGATTTATTATCCCATAAGAGCTGATTACTGTCTTCCTTTTATTAATTATGGAGAGACGGTTATGGGTTATGGAAGGTCAAGAACGGATTACCCTTTTCCTTGAATGAGTTACCCTTGCTCCAGAATGCATTATTGGCAGACAAGAACCAATTACCCCCCTACCAGAACCAAATACCCCGACAATGTGGCGGGAAATGGGGAATTATGAATTATGAATTGTGGATTATGAATTTATTTTTTGGTGCTGAAGAATTCGGGTAAGGTGAAGCGTTAGTTTAGGTAAGGGTATGCAAGACGTTAGGAGATTTGGGGATATAGAAAATTGTGTAAGGTTTTTGGGAAATTTTGTTTGTTTTTGGAGGAAATGTGATGAAAAATGGGAAAATCTTACAAGAGAAAAGGTTACTGTTTATATCTTGAAGTTTGAGATTCCTCATCCCGATAAATCGGGATTCGGAATGACAGGTAATAGGAAATGGAAGAGGAACGGGAGAAATTTCGCAGAGCGAAATTTCTCCCGTTCCTCTCTCTATATATAATGATATTGTCATTCCGAACGAAGTGAGGAATCTGCCAAATAAAGAATATTAATTTTTTAGATTAATATTTATAAGGTGTGGAAAAAATGATTAAAAAATATTTTTTGTTTTTGGTAAAAATAATGTAACCCCGGAAAAAAGCTTACGTTAAAATTGGAAAAATATCTTTTGTAAGGTATTTAAAAAAAATGTTTATTAACAAATTAAATTAAATTTATCATGAAAAAAAATTCTTACTCAGTAGCACAAAGCGTGCTTTATCAAACTTGCAGAATTATTCTTAATAACTGCAAAAACAACCTGGCTGCGTTTACGGCTTTTGCGGCTATGTACACCGTTACATTTATAACGGATTTATTGAAAGCTGTGGATGATGCTGAAAAATTGCCGGGCGAACAGGCGCGTGCGCTCGAGCATGAAACATTGCAAAAGGAAATGATTGCAATTGCAAAGACGTGCCGCAATTTGTGGCAGGGTTTGAAACGTTATATTACCAAGGCTTACAGCGAGGAGTACTGGAAGATGAACTGGGATGCTGCAGGCTGGCAAAATTATGAGCAGGCAAGCAATGATAACTGGGACAAGGTGATTGCCATGATGGTGGAAGGCAGCTCGTATATTGCAACGCACAAGGCAGCGCTTACGCAGATGCCGGCAGGATTTGAGGCTGATTTTAATGCAGCGAAGGATTCGATGCAGGATAAGTATAGTGCGTTTACACAAGCGGAAACGGATGCAAGCCTGGGAACGGATGCGAAGATCACTGCAAATAATGATGTGTATGCACAGGTGATCGAGGTTTGCCAGGACGGACAATATATTTATACGGACGATGACACGATGAAAGAATTATTTTCATTTGAGAAAATGAGCCAAATGGTGGACCCTCCCGGAGCAGCCGGACTGAAAGGCACGGTTACCGAGGACGGGCAGCCGCAGGCAGGACTTACAGTGGAGCTTGAAAACGGAAATAAAACGGTGATCACTGATGCTGAAGGTGCATTTAATTTTGGCAACCAGCTTGCAAGCGGCACTGATAAGCTGATTATTAAAAACGGTGATGAGATTTTGAAGGAGGAGGATGTTATTATACCCAAGGGAGTGACGGTGAATGAGAAGATTGAACTGCCGGGAAAGCCTTGAGGGACGGGGGCGTGGGACGAGAGACGGGTACGGGACATGAGGCGGATAAAAAGAAAAGGTTTTTGGTTTAAGGTTTTGGATTAGTAATTAGTTTGAACTTTTCAAAAAACCCATTCGGAGACGGATGGGTTTTTTTATGATTGATTATTTAAGGTTTATTTTGGACATTTGTTTGCAGATTTTAATTGCTAAGAGCAAAACTAACCACCATGAACAAACGTAATTGCATAATTATATTTTTGATTTTCTTAAATGCTATTGGACAAGCCTTTTCGCAGTCGAAACTTGATGGTAAATACATTGGTTTAGAGGAAATATGTTGGGTAGATTCAATTGGAAAAAAACATTGTTATGGTGAAGAATTGAATGAAGAAAAATGGTATCACGAGAATCTATTAACAATAAAAGCGGATTCAATTTTTATTGAAAAAAATCCTGTGAGTATAAAAAAGAAAAAGAAATTTTATTCGGCTTCAGATGGCGGATATTATTATTACGCTGGAAAAATAAGTATGAGAGATTCTTTTGGGTATGCAACATTGATTATGATTAGCTGCGATTATTGTCCTCATCCTGTAAAATTTAATAAAGAGTCAAAAAAATATGATGATGTAAAAAATGAACCTGAAACAAACATATTTCTAATACAAGACGATGGAATATTGTTTCAAAATGTTTTATACAAGCGTAAATTAAATTAATTTAGAAACAGTGCAAAATAAAGAACGCGAAATACGGAAGGGTTGTTTGGAAAAGGAAAGTTGTCTGAACCTTGATTCACTTGATTATATGATTAAAAGGATTAAAAAATGGAGCCCGCAGTTTTTGCGGGTTTTATTTTTTTAGATTTGGGGAGGAAAAATTGTTTGAACTGTGATTAAAGGGAATAAATGATTGATATATATTTAAAAATAATTAACACGTGATACTTGATGTGGAGGAAACATTTACTGTTGGAGAGGACACTTATTTTAGCAGCGAAGTAAATTCATTTAAAGTAGTTTTTGAGGATGATTTAAATACAGGATATTTTTATGCTTTAGATAATTCAAGAACAGATAGCAATATTCTTGATGCGGTGCATATTTATAATGTAGCAGATGTAGTTGATAAAGCCAAACCATACACTTTGCAAATTGCGTGGACTGATGATAAAACAATTGTTTCACTATTAATAAACAATTATTGTCATGCCGTTTTTGATTTTAAAAACAAAGCAAGTTATTCACGCAATGGTTTTCCTGAACCAAAAACAAATTGGTCAACCAATGCAAATAGAAAATTGACCGATGAGATAATTGAAATGATATTTAAGAATAGTAAATGATAAAGTTATTAAGCCGTGAAAGTATAACTACTGATAACATCAAATTAAAAGAAATAAAAAAATGGAGCCCGCAGTTTTTGCGGGTTTTATTTTTTTAGATTTGGTGATGAATTCGATAGAGTCCCTGTAAAAAAAAAGGAGACGCTGTCGGGAAAAGAGAAATGACAATCAGAACTGAGGACAACATAATAGGTTTCTATGCAAGCTTTAATTCAGGCGAGAATGAGCAAGACCAATTCATGAAATATCTGTGGGGAGAGAATGGCTTAACGGATAAATTAAAATCTTTGAAATGGAAAACTTATGGACAGGACTTTCATTTGATACTATTTCAAATGCATGTTAAACCAATTCCTTATGAGCGGGATGCTTTACGAGAAATTGAAAACTATAGGCGCAAGGAGAAATCAATCGGAATACCTGTTATCATTGACGATGAGAATTTTTTTAAGCTAAACGAAGTGGGTAGGCAGAAATTCTTTCATACAATAATTCAAAGCAAACTTGATTTACTTAATGAGAAAGTCAAAAGAAATAAATTCGACCTTAACATTATTAAACTTAAGAATGACATTGATCGAATATTAATGAACAATTAAATACCTAAGAAAGCTTGCCGATAACATCCAGATTGAAAGAAATAAAAAAAGAAGGGTCTACTCGAAATGCGGAAGGGTTGTTTGGAAATGGAAAATTATCTAAACTGTGATTAAGTGGAATTTTAATTTATCATTTTAAGAATTTGGCACTAATAATTGAACAGGACAAAAACGGCAAAACAGTTTATAAGTGTTCTTGTTGTGAAAAAATTTACGATGAACTACCTCTTTGTTTTGGAGCTAATGAGCCAAATTATTATTGGACTATTCCACAAAATGAAAGAGAAAAAAGAATTGAGTTGGCGGAAAGTTTATGCGTGATTGATGAAGAATATTTTTTTCATCGAGGACGACTTATTATTCCAATTATTGATTATGAACAAGATTTCTTAATTGATGTTTGGACTACAATAAGTGAAAATAATTTTAATAAACGAAACGAGCTTTGGAATAAGCCTGCAAGAATAAAGGAAGAGCCATATTTTGGTTGGTTGCAGACAAAAGTTCCAACTTATGGAGATACCATTAACATAAAGACACAAGCACGCGAACAGAAAGTTGGAGAAATTCCAATTATAGAAGTTTTAGAAGAAAATCATCCTTTGATGATTGACCAAAATAATGGAATTACATTTGAGAGAGCAATGGAAATTGCTGATGAAATTTTGCGAGAACAGCATGGAAAGAAATAAAAAAGAAGGTCTTTTCGCGAAATGCGGAAGGGCTGTTTGGAAAAGGAAAATTGTCTGAACTGTGATTAAAGGGATTAAATGATTGAGATGAGGAGAGGGTTTGAGAAATTTTTTTTGATTTGGTTAAGAGCTTTTTCTCTATGTGGACGGTACAGCGATTTCAAATTATATTTGTAATAAACCCATGAAACTTTTTATATCTGTTTCAATATTATTATTTACTCTTTGCTCTTGTAAAAATGAAAGGAGAAAAGTTCTTGAAACTTGGGAAAATGGTAATCCTAAATTGGAAAGGACTTCTTTTCAAGGGGATAACTCAAAATTTGTTGAAAGACGATTTTATAGGAATGGACTAATAGAATATGAAATTAATTTTAAAGACAGTTTAAAAGACGGAAATGCAGTTTACTTTTATAAAAATGAGAAAAAAAAGAGCCAAGAAAATTATTCAAATGGGAAACTTAATGGCGATGTAATAGAATACTTTGAAAACGGTACTCTTAAAGTTACAGGTAAATTTGAAAATAATGAACCTGTAGGAATTACCAAACGGTTTTATGAAAATGGAAAAATAGAAAAAGAAGTGTTTTATAAGGGAAATAAAATTCCATATTTAGTTAATTATTGGGATACTTTAGGAAATCAACAAATAAAAAATGGGTCAGGAAAAATAATGCAAAGAACCACATTAAATAATATTGCTGTAAGGGAAGAAGGGTTTTATATAGATACAATGCGTGTTGGAACTTGGAAATATTATGATTTGAGAACGGGTAAATTAATACAGGAATGTGATTTTGAAAACAACAGACCGACTACAGTGAGAAATATGTGAAATCAGCATCTGCATAACAAAAGAGTTAACAAACCACCCCAATTATGACCACCAAAGAAGTTCTTGGAGAACTTAAATCGTACTCAAGTGAATCCATAAAAAAAGTGTTCCTCAAACATGGAGCAAAAGAACCATTTTACGGAGTGAAAATTGAGAACCTAAAAAAGATCCAGAAGAAAATTAAAAAGGATTATACCCTTGCGCTGGAGCTCTACGATACGGGCATTTCAGATGCCATGTACCTGGCAGGATTGATTGCTGATGATAAAAAAATGACAAAAGAAAACCTGCATCACTGGGCTCGGCATGCATACTGGTCCATGATCAGTGAATATACCGTTCCATGGGTGGCTGCCGAAAGTAATTACGGGCATGAGCTTGCCATAGAATGGATGAAATCGGACAAAGAAAATATCGCTTCTGCAGGATGGGCAACGTACTCCTGTTTGCTTGCCCTTACTCCCGATGAGAAATTAAACAAGAAAGAAATAAAATCACTTTTGGAAAAAATAGAAAAAGGAATTCACAAAGCGCAAAACCGCGTGAAACAAACGATGAATGGTTTTGTCATTGCTGTGGGCGGTTATGTTCCCGAGCTTACTGCCCTTGCAACAGAAACAGGAAAAAGAATTGGTGCAGTAACTGTAGATATGGGAGGAACTGCATGCAAAACCCCCTACTCCCCCGATTATATTGAAAAGATAAAAAAAAGAGGAACACTTGGAAAGAAAAAGAAAACGGTGAAATGTTAATACCGTGTCACAACTCAACTAATATTGACCTCTGTGTTTTTTTCTCCGTGTTCTCTGTGGCAAACAAATAAACCACAAAGAACACGGAGAGCATCACGAAGTTCGCAAAGAGTTTTTTATTTAATCAGCACAAAACAAAAACCCTGTTTATTTTCATTTTGATTAGAATCAACCAGGGTTTTCTTTTTTGTGGAATTTCGTGCCTTAGTGCCTTGGTGGCAAAAGATTATTTTAAAAATTTAAACAGGCTCTAAAATTCTTTTGAGTCATTAAAAATTTGTTTTTTCAAATATTAAATTATTATATTCACAGCCTCTTTATTTCTGATTTAAAATATTTTTGATTTCAAAAAAAATAATTGCAAAAACTCTTTTTAAAGAAAAAATGAATGTATTACATTTGCGAACCGATTCAGGCGTTTTTTTACAAAGTACAGACACTTCTAAAAAACTAAACCGACATAAAACTTCTACTTTATGACAGAAAGCTTCAGGAAGATTGGTAAAATTATCCTTGTTGTTTTTACTCTCACTTTCTTCTCCTTCAACTTTCCGGCTTTTTCCCAGGCGCCAAATGGCGAAAAATTATTTAATGATAATTGCAAGCAGTGCCACAGCACCGGAACCAATAAAGTAATCGGCCCCGGTTTGTTTGGTATATGGGATCGCAGGGATGAAGACTGGATTATTAAATGGGTGCATAATTCGCAGGCTGTTGTTAAATCGGGTGATGAGTATGCGGTAAAAATTTTTAATGACAACGGCAAGGTGGTGATGCCCAGCCAGAACCTGAAGGATGAAGAGATAAAAGCAGTAATTGCTTACGTTAAATCAGTAAAACCTCCTGTAGCTGCAACACCTGTACCCGGAGCACCCGGAGCAGTACCCGAAGAAAAAGGCTCGCCCGTGATGCTGTACCTTATTATATTGGTGCTTTTAATTTTAGCCGTAGTGCTCAACCGTGTTCATAAAGGTTTATCACGCGCTGTATTAATAAAGGAAGGCAAGCCGCTTCCCGAACCTGTTCCAGGAAGCCTCGCAGCTAAAATATGGATCAGGGAACATAAAAAGTTGATTGCTGTTTTGCTTCTGGTTTTTTTCTGCTGGAGCAACTGGAAAGGATGGTATTCACTGGCGGGCATAGGTATTTCACAAGGCTATCAGCCCGACCAGCCGATTAAATTTTCTCATAAGCTTCATGCAGGGCAGGATAAGATCAATTGCGAATATTGCCATTCGGGAGTTGAAAAGAGCAAAACTGCAGGCATTCCATCGGCAAATGTTTGCATGAACTGCCATAAATATATACAGGAAGGACCTGTGTATGGCAAAGATGAGATTGCAAAAATTTATGCTGCTTTGGATTATGACCCTTCTACTCAGAAATATGGCACGAATCAAAAGCCTATTCAATGGACACGCATTCACAATCTGCCCGATCTTGCATATTTCAACCATTCGCAGCATGTGAAGGTCGGAAAGATTCAATGCCAAACCTGCCACGGGCCTGTTGAAGAATACGGCTATAACGAAATGAAACAATTCTCTCAGCTTACCATGGGATGGTGCATTGACTGCCACCGCAATACAGAAGTGAAAATGGATGGCAACGGTTATTACACCGATTTCCACAAAAAATTGTTGAGCAAATTCGGTCCCGAAACGAAGATTACAGTTGAGATGATTGGTGGAACGGAGTGTTCAAGATGTCATTATTAGGATCAAGTATCAAGTATCAAGTATCGAGTATCAAGATAGAGTATCAAGATAGAGGCTAACCTGAAATTTAATTTATGGAAAAGAAATACTGGAAGGGTTTAGAAGATTTAAGGAACGATCCGGAGTTTACGAGGCTTCGCGATAATGAATTTTTTGAGCTGCTGCCGATTAAAGAAGGAGATGACAAGTCATCCTCTACCCCACGAAGGGATTTTCTGAAATATCTTGGTTTTGGTGTGGCTGCTGCTTCATTGGCGGCTTGCACGGCTCCCGTTAAAAAAGCAATTCCTTATTTAATAAAGCCCGAAGAAATTACTCCGGGTGTTCCTGATTATTATGCTTCCACTCATTTTGACGGAAACGATTATGCCAGTATTTTGATAAAGACACGTGAAGGACGCCCGATAAAAGTAGATGGAAATGAGTCTTCAAAAATTACGCAGGGCGGCAGCAATGCCCGCGTTCAGGCTTCAGTGCTTGGCTTATATGACAGCACAAGATTAAAGCATCCGCTGGCAAGAAAGGGACCTTCGGAATGGTTGACAGTTGACACTGAGATTAAATCAAAGCTTGCCGATGTTTCTTCCAAGCAAGGCAAGATCAGGATACTTTCTTCTACCATCATAAGCCCGACAACTAAAAAAGCAATTGCTGATTTTGCTGCAAAATATCCAACGACAAAGCATATTCAATACGATGCAATTTCACGTTATGGAATGATCAAGGCAAACCAACTGAGCTTTGGCAAGCCTGTTATTCCTGCTTATAATTTTGAAACCGCTGCTGTGATCGCAAGCTTCGAATGTGATTTTCTTTCTAACTGGATTGCACCAATTCCGCATTCACGGCAGTATGCAAAAACACGCAAGCTTGGCGAAGACAAAAAGAAAATGTCCCGCCATATTCAGTTCGAAGCGAATTTATCTTTGACAGGAAGCAATGCTGACAATCGTTATAAGCTTCGCGCAAGCGAACATGGTGCAGCGCTTGTTACCTTATATAATATGGTTGCATCGGCTAACCTGGGCACAAGTGCAACTTCTGCAGATGCAGCATTGAAAAAAACAGCGCAGGAGCTTTTGGCAAACAAAGGAAATGCAGTTGTTGTTTCAGGCTCCAATGATGTAAATCACCAGCTGATAGTAAATGCAATTAATACGCTGCTTGGCAGCTATGAAAATATTATTAATCTTGACCGCCACAGCAATTTAAGACAGGGAAATGATGAGGAGGTAATGGAACTGCTGAGAGAAATGAATGCCGGTGAAGTAGGAGCGCTTCTTGTTTATAATTCAAACCCGGTTTATACATTACCCACAGGAAATGATTTTGCCGCAGCAATGAAAAAAGTGGGTTTGACTGTTTCATTTGCCGACCGCGAAGATGAAACAGCGCAGCATTGCACCTATGTTTGTCCTGATCATCATTACCTTGAATCATGGAATGATGCTGAGCCGGTGAAAGGGTCTTTCAGCACCTGCCAGCCTGCAATACAGCCTTTGTTCAATTCAAGGCAGGCACAGCAAAGCCTGCTCATGTGGTCAGATTCCGCACAGCAGGATTATCATGAATACCTTAAAGCAAACTGGGAAAAAAATATTCTTACAGGAGCGACAGATGCATCGTGGATGAAAGTTTTGCAGGATGGTGTTTATGAAGGGACGAAGGACGAGGGACAAGGGACGAAAGGCGAAGCAGCTGCGTCAGCAGGAACTGCTTCTTTGCCGGATGCTGCGGCTCAGATTGCAAATCATAAATCTTCGGGTATTGATGTAGTGCTGTATGAAAAAACAGGACTGGGCAACGGCAATAATGCAAACAATCCATGGCTGCAGGAATTGCCTGATCCTATTTCAAAAATTTGCTGGGATAATTATTTTGCTGTTTCCATCGGATTTGCAAAAGCTCAGGGTTACCAGCAGGGAAATATTATTGAAGTAAAAGTTAATAATGTAACACTAAAAGGTCCGGTTCTTATACAACCCGGTCAGGCTGACCAGACAATCGGAATTGCAGTCGGATATGGCAGAACAAATGCCGGCAAAGCGGGAAACAAGGTTGGCGTAAATGCATATCCATTAACATCTTTTTCTGACGGAAGCATTCATTACATGGCTTCCGGGGCAACCATAACTAAAACGGTTGATCCGGATTATAAATTAAACGGAACGCAGATTCATCATACGATGATGAGCCGCGAACCTGTGAGAGAAACTACTCTTGCTGAATGGCAAAAGGATCATAAGTCAAAAAATGAAGTAGAACTATTCCATACCTATAAAGGAAAGCTGCCTGCCGACAAAGTTGACCTTTGGGCAACACCTAAACTTCCCGGTTTTGACAAGCCCAATCATTTGTGGGGAATGGTTATTGACCTCAACTCCTGCATTGGCTGCGGAGCCTGTGTAGTATCGTGCACGGCAGAAAATAATGTTCCTGTTGTGGGCAAAGATGAAATCGGCAGAAGCCGTGAAATGCACTGGATCAGGATTGACCGCTATTACAGCAGCGATCTTACCAAAGAAAAAGCAGAAGAAGAAGGATTAAGTAAAATTGATTCATGGCGGCAGATGGAAAATCCTTCTGACAATCCTGAAATAGTTTTCCAGCCTGTGATGTGCCAGCATTGCAATCATGCTCCGTGCGAAACAGTTTGCCCGGTTGCAGCGACACCTCACAGTTCGGAAGGCATTAATATGATGGCATATAACCGTTGTGTAGGTACGAGATATTGTGAAAACAACTGTCCTTATAAAGTAAGAAGATTTAACTGGTTCCGCTACAATGAAAACCCGCAGTTTCCATACACTATGTATGATCCGATGGAAAAGATGGTATTGAATCCTGATGTGGTGGTACGTTCGCGTGGTGTGATGGAAAAATGTTCACTTTGTGTTCAACGCATTCAATACGGAAAACTGGAAGCGAAGAAACAAAACCGCAGGCCGAAAGACGGTGAAATCAATACTGCCTGTGCACAGGCTTGCCCGACACATGCAATTGTGTTTGGCGATTACAACGATCCGGAAAGCGAACTTTCAAAAATGGCAAAAGATGAAAGAAACTATCATTTGCTTGAAGAATTAAATACACAGCCGAATGTTTATTACCAGGTTAAAGTAAGAAATACTTAAAATGATATTCATAAGCTAACAGCCGACATTCATAAATTATCAGGCGTAAGCCATAAGTGTTCGGGTTAAACCCATAAGTGTTCAGGTTAAAGTCATAAATGAGTTGCAAAGAGTCATTTATCAGGATAAAAAAAGCATAAGCAAGAAGTTTGAAATCAATTAAAATCAACGCATTATAAAAGAATCACTAAATTATGGCTCATTTTCGAGAATCCAATTTAAGACTTCCGCTTATCCTCGGTGACAAAACAGTACACCAAATCACTGCGGATATTTGCCGCCCCATTGAAGGCAAGGCAAACAAATGGTGGTGGATGGCATTCATCGTTGCTGCAGCCGCATTAACATGGTGGGTGATAACCGTGGGCTACACTGTAGGAACCGGTTTGGGTGTGTGGGGAGAAAATAAAACTGTAAGCTGGGCGTGGGATATTACAAATTTCGTTTGGTGGGTGGGGATTGGACATGCCGGAACTTTGATTTCAGCCATTCTTTTTGCTGTTCCGTCAAAAGTGGAGATTGTCCATCAACCGTTCCGCGGAAGCGATGACCATCTTTGCTGTTATCTGCGCTGCATCATTTATCGTTTCACACATGGGTCGTCCGTGGGTAATGTATTATCCGATTCCTCTTGCAAACCAATTCGGATCATTGTGGGTGAATTTCAATTCACCGCTGGTGTGGGACGTGTTTGCAATCTCAACATATTTCACCGTATCACTTGTATTTTGGTACACGGGATTGATTCCTGACTTTGCAGCCGTTCGCGACCGCGCAAAAGAAATGGGAAATAAAACGCGTCATTTCTGGTACACCATATTAAGCTTTGGATGGATCGGCACTGCAAAAAACTGGCAGCGTTTTGAAGAAGTTGCTCTCGTGCTTGCAGGAATTTCAACACCGCTTGTATTATCAGTTCACTCCGTTGTATCTATGGACTTTGCCACATCGCTGGTTCCGGGATGGCACACTACCATCTTTCCGCCTTACTTTGTTGCAGGTGCCATCTTCTCAGGTTTTGCCATGGTGCAAACTTTATTGATCATCACTCGCAAAGTGCTCAACATGGAAGAGTACATTACCATTTATCACATTGACATGATGAACCGTATTATTCTCATTACAGGTTCCATTGTAGGTGTGGCGTACATTACAGAATTTTTTATTGCCTGGTATTCAGGAGTGCAGTATGAACAATACGCATTTATCAATCGTGCTACAGGTCCGTACTGGTGGGCATACTGGAGCATGATGACTTGCAATGTGATCACTCCACAGCTCTTTTGGTCAGCACATCTCAGGCAAAGCGTGTTTGCAACATTCGTGATTTCAATTTTTGTAAACATCGGGATGTGGTTCGAGCGGTTTGTAATTATTGTAACATCATTGCACAGGGATTACCTGCCTTCAAGCTGGGTAATGTATCATCCTACATGGGTTGAAATAGGAATATTTATCGGCTCGCTCGGATTGTTCTTCACACCGTTCTTATTGTTCACACGTTTCTTTCCTGTAATTGCAATGAGCGAATTAAAAACAATTGTAAAAACATCCAGTACACAGGCACATAATAAGCGGGACAGCGATCATCATTAATAACTTTAAAATTAAAAACTCAGTATGACCAAAAAAATGATTTACGGAATCTTCAATGATGAGGATGTACTGATGAATGCAATCAAATCACTGAAAGAAAAAGGAATTAAGGTGGCAGATGTAATTTCGCCTTATCCCGTCCACGGAATGGATGAAGCTCTTGGATTAAACAGAACAAGGATTTCTATTTGCTGTTTTCTCTATGGCATTACCGGAACCTGTCTTGCAATTCTTATGATGTGGTACATGAATATTTTTGACTGGCCAATGGATATCGGGGGCAAACCAAGTTTTTCTTTGTATAAAAATATCCCTGCATTCATTCCTGTAACATTTGAATCTACCGTATTGTGTGCGGCTCACGGAATGGTAATAACCTTTTATTTAAGGAGCAAAATACTTCCCGGTGTTGAACCGCCAATATATCATATTCGCCAGGCTGATGATCATTTTGTAATGAAGGTTGAAACCGATGAATCACATGCGGCAACTATACAGGGATATATCAGGGAAACTGGCGCTGTTGAAGTGAAAAGTTAAAAATGGTATGAGAAAAGAAAGTATGCTAAAAACATTTTTAAAACCTGCTGTTGCTATTGCTTCATTTAGCGGTGTTATGTTATTAGGATCATGCGGAAATGATCCTAAAAGCCCCGGTCTTGAGTTTATGCCTGACATGTACCGTTCTTCTTCGTATGAAACCTACCAGGCTGCCTCACTTTTTGCTGACAGTTCAACTGCATTGGCTCCTGTTGCAGGAACCATTCCGAGAGGATTCGATACTTATTTTCCTTATCCAAATACTAATGAAGGTTATGAAGCAGCAGGTGCTGAGCTGAAAAACCCTTTTGCAGGAAATGATGAAAGCTTAAAAGAGGGCGACCGCCTGTTTCATATTTATTGCCAGCATTGCCATGGTGAGAAAGGCGATGGAAATGGAACATTGAGAATTAAAGGTGAGAAATTTCCGGTGCCTTCTTATTTTGATGATGCGCATATAAATCTTCCGGAAGGAAAAATGTTTTTTAGTGTTACTTATGGAAAAAACCTGATGGGATCACATGCATCACAGCTGAATCCCGATGAAAGATGGAAAATTATAACCTATATTAAATCGCTGCAGGCAAAGGCGATTGCAGAAAAAAGCAACCAACCTGCAGCAGCTAAAACTGACAGCACGAATGCAAAAACAGCAGGAGGCAGAGACAGTAAGCAGTAAAGCAACATTGAACTTTGAACATTGAACTTTGAACATCATGTATAATTTCACATCAAGAAATAAAACAATTTGTTATGTACTGATTGCAATCGGCATTGTTTCAATCATTGCAAGCTTTGCAACAGGTTCATCACAAGCATGGTCAAACCTGTTATGGAATAATTTCTTTTTTACTGTGATTGCCTTATCGGCAACATTTTTTCTTGCCGTTCAATATGCTGCTGAAGTTGGCTGGAGCCCTGCGATTAAAAGAGTTCCCGAAGCTATCGGAGCTTTTCTTCCTTATGGCGCTGTGCTGATGCTTATTATTTTAATTTCAAATTATTTTTCAGGTACTCACGGAGGTCATTTCCTATACGAATGGTGGAATCCTGAATTATATCACAAAACTTTAGCGAACGGACAGCCGAATCCCGAATACGATGAAATTATTTCAGGCAAATCGGGATTTTTAAATCTGCCTTTCTTTTTTATACGCGTCATTTTATATTTTGTGATCTGGTGCGGCTTCACTATATACTTCCGTAAAATGTCTTTAAAGCTTGACCAGGACGGAAGCGTTGATACATACTTAAAAATGCGTTCAGCTTCTTATAAGTTTCTTGTACTCTTTGCAATTACATCTTCGCTCATGGCATGGGACTTTATCATGTCTATAGAAACTCATTGGTTCAGCACCCTGTATGGTTGGTACACCTTTGCGGGATTATTTGTTAGCGGAATCGCTATGATTGCAATCATTACGGTACTGCTAAAAAAGAACGGATACATGGATCATGTGAACGAACATCACTTGCATAACATCGGCTTATTCCTGTTTGCCTTCAGCATATTCTGGACTTATTTATGGTTTGCACAATTCATGTTAATATGGTATGCAAATCTTCCCGAGGAAGTTACCTATTTTATGATCCGGCAGGATCATTATCGTATTGTCTGGATGGGAAATTTCTTTATTAACTTTTTCACACCATTCCTTTTAATGATGACCCGCGATGCAAAACGCAAACCGACTTTGCTGCTCAGCGTTGCAGTTATAGTATTAATTGGTCACTGGATAGACGAGTTCCAAAAAATTACTCCGGGAATTGCCAAAGAAAACTGGCACCTGGGATGGATGGAAATTGGCACTGCACTTGGATTCCTAGGATTGTTCATTTATGTGGTTCAGAATGCATTATCAAAAGCTCCCTTGCTTGTTAAGAACGAACCGTTTCTTGAAGAGAGCCTTCATCATACTTTATAAAAGACGGAAAAAAATAAATTTGGCGAAATCAATTTGAATTAAATTTGTATAAAGAAACTTTGAACTGACTTCCGTATGAGCATATTAATCCTTCTTGCAATAGCATTAACCATCTTTATAATGGTGCGGCTGATGGGCATTGTTCAGCTTGCATCTGATCTTTCAGGAGAAAGCGAAGAAGCCGAAATGAAAAGAGATAATAAAATAAACGGTGTGCTGCTTGTTGTTTTTATGGTGGTTGGACTTGGATTGATGGTTTACATGACGCTCCGCTATAACAAGTTTATGCTCCCGGTGGCTGCATCAGAGCACGGAGTTGAGACCGATAATTTGCTTAACTGGAATTTTGCTGTAATAGGCATTGTATTTTTTATTACACAAATAGCTTTGTTCTGGTTCGCTTACAAATACCGTTACAAAAAAGAAAGACGCGCTTATTTCTATCCTAAAAACCACAAGCTCGAACTGGTATGGACAATTATTCCGACAATTGTTCTTTCTGCTTTGATTGTAACAGGTCTTGCCTCGTGGAATAAAATCACTCAGTCAAAACATACTGACGGAATGAAGGTTGAAGTATATGGCTACCAGTTTAACTGGATAGCACGTTATGCAGGTAAGGATAATAAGCTTGGAGCTTCCAGTTTCAAATTGATAACTGATGAAAATGCATTGGGAGTTGACTACCGTGATCCCGCTTCGGCAGATGATATCAGGACTAAAGGAAACGAAATGCATTTGCCTGTAGGCATTCCGGTAGATATGGAATTTCATTCACGTGATGTAATTCACAGTGCATATTTTCCACATTTCAGAACACAGATGAATTGCGTACCCGGTATGACAACCAAATTTTACTGGAAGCCAACAATAACTACGGCTGAAATGAAGAAAATTACCAAGAACGATAAGTTTGAATATGTTTTATTGTGCAATAAAGTTTGCGGACTTGCACATTATACGATGAATATGAAAGTTATCGTTGAGTCGCCTGAAGATTTTAAAAAGTGGCTGAAGGGTGAGCAACCCATAATGGAATCTAAGCCTGCGGAAAATTCAAAGATTGCTGAAAATAGCAATTCCCCGGAACAGATTAAATTAGTTTCGATGAAATAAGAAAATGGAAAGAGTATTGGTATCATAAAAATGAGTCAAATGGATCCGACTAAGCAAGCAACAATGGTGGAACATGCCGAACAGCATGGAGTCCACGAACATCACGAGCATCATGATACCTTCTGGACAAAATACGTGTTCAGCCAGGATCATAAAATGATTTCAAAGCAATTTTTGATCACCGCTATTCTAATGGCTTTTCTTGCAATGGGAATGTCCATGATATTCCGTATCCAGTTAGCGTGGCCTGATAAACCGCTGCCGTGGTTAAGCAGCATTATTGGTCATCTCGCAAAAGACGGCAAATTAGAACCTGAAGCTTATCTCGCATTTGTTACCATTCACGGAACCATAATGGTGTTTTTCGTTCTAACGGGAGGCTTAAGCGGAACATTCAGTAACCTTCTTATTCCATTGCAATGCGGAGCCCGTGACATGGCTTCAGGATTTCTCAATATGCTTTCTTACTGGTTCTTCTTTGCATCGTGCGGAGTGATGACTTATTCTTTATTTATTGAAACAGGGGCTGCCTCAGGAGGGTGGACAGTTTATCCGCCATTGAGTGCTCTACCGCAGGCTATGCCCGGTTCTGGATTAGGAATGACATTATGGTTGGTGAGCATGGCATTATTTATTATTTCTGCTTTGCTTGGCGGAATTAATTACATAACAACTGTGATCAACCTTCGCACAAAAGGAATGGCAATGACAAGACTTCCTCTCACCATTTGGGCATTTTTAATTACAGCAATTTTAGGTGTTCTTTCATTTCCTGTGTTATTTGCTGCAGCTTTGCTCCTGATATTTGACAGAAGCTTTGGCACCAGCTTTTATCTCTCCGATATTTATATTGGCGGTGAAGCATTGAAGCATTCAGGAGGTTCTCCCATTCTGTACCAGCACTTATTCTGGTTCCTCGGGCATCCTGAAGTTTATATTGTTTTACTTCCTGCGCTTGGTTTAGCGTCTGAAATAATTTCCGTGAACTCACGCAAACCGATTTTCGGTTACAAAGCCATGATCGGTTCCATGCTCGTCATCGCATTCCTTTCTTTCATTGTCTGGGGGCATCACATGTTCATGACCGGAATGAATCCTTTCCTTGGTTCTGTTTTCGTATTCACAACATTGCTCGTTGCTATTCCTTCAGCAGTAAAAGTTTTTAATTATATCGCTACATTATGGAGAGCAAACATACATTTCACTCCTGCAATGCTGTTTGCGATGGGCTTGGTTTCTTTCTTCATTTCAGGAGGGCTAACGGGAATTATTCTCGGTGACTCTGCATTAGATATAAATATTCACGACACGTATTTTGTAGTCGCTCACTTCCATATTGTAATGGGAGCATCAGCAATTTTCGGGATGCTTGCCGGAGTTTATCATTGGTTTCCGCGAATGTTTGGAAGGCTTATGAATAAAAAATTAGGTTATGTTCATTTCTGGATGACAATTGTTGCTGTTTATGGAGTATTTTTTCCTCAGCACTTTCTCGGTCTTGCGGGTGTGCCGAGAAGATATTATGCAAACACTGCCTATGAAGGTTTTGAAGGGCTCATTAATATTAATGTGCTCATTACTTGCATGGCATTTCTTGGAGGAGTCGCTCAATTAATTTTTGCGTTCAACTTTTTCTATTCAATTTTCAAAGGCAAAAAGTCTCCGCAAAATCCATGGCATTCAAATACTATCGAGTGGACATCGCCAATAGAATATCATACACATGGAAACTGGGTAGGTCCAACCCCGGTTGTTTATCGCTGGCCTTATGATTATGGCAAGCCTGGCGCACCGGAGGATTATATCCCGCAAACTGTTCCTTATTCCAAAACTCCGGAATCTAATCGCCCAGGGGAGGAAGATTGATTTGTGAATTTATAAGCAATCACGCTTATAAAACATTCATAAGTCTTCAGTAAGATCTTACTGAAGACTTTTTTATTTGAATACTTTTGAAATGTGAAAATGCACCCAAAAGAAAAAAAATTGTTTCATGCAATTTTTGCCGTTGTCTTAATTGTCTGTCTTTTTCATTCAGTTCATGGACAACTTCTTGATACTATAAGCGCCAGTTTTCATACGAAACCGAAAGTTTTTTTCCAATTGGATGCTTATAACTCTTTCGTATCAAAAGAGCCTGCAAATACGTTTGGATACAAAGCAGGATTGGAATTTAACAACCGGATTAAAATTGGCATCGGGTATTACACGGTTACTTCAGATATTGTCAAAGAAAAAATTTTGTCTTATGATCAGCATATAGATACCATGCAAAATGCACAGCTTGATATGAATTTTATTCCTGTTTCATTTGAATATATTTTTTATAATAAAGATCCATGGCAATTCAGCGTGCCGTTAAATATTGGTGCGGGAAAATCTTATTTCTGGTATTATAAAAATGCCACAGGCGAACGCGGTCGAACTGATGAAAAAACAATTATGCTTTTTACCCTTTCTGTGGATGCTCAATATAAAGTAATAAAATGGGCAGGTGTTGGAGGTGGGCTTGGCTTTCGCCAAATGTTAAAGGATAACAGCAATATCCATGAAAATTTCAACTCTATTATTTACAGTCTGCAATTACGAATTTTTGTGGATGAAATTTTTAAATCTCTTTTTCCGAAGAAAAATTAAAATTGAATTACTTAGTAGATGATCTGGTTTAAGGTTTATAAAATAGAAGACATTCATTTCCTTGCAAAAGGAAATATGCTTGAACATTTAGGTATAACGATTTCTGAAATTGGTGAGAATTTTATCAAAGGCAAAATGCCTGTTGATCACCGCACCACACAGCCTATGGGATTACTTCACGGTGGCGCTTCAGTTGCCCTTGCTGAATCATTGGGCAGCATAGCTTCTTTCATGGTTATTGATCCCGAAAAATTTTATTGCGTAGGCATGGAAATAAACGCCAATCATCTTCGACCTGTTACCAAAGGATTTGTTCATGGTGTTGCAACGCCCATTCATCTCGGCAGCAAATCACAAGTATGGTCAATTGAAATTACAGATGATAGAAATAAAATAGTTTGCGTGAGCAGGTTGACGATGGCGGTTGTTGAAAAAGGTTTTTAATAAAATTTACTCAAACCATCCGAACAAATCATTCAACTTTAATTTTTCTTTTTCCTCCTTGGGAATGTCTTTCACAATTTTTCCTTCCTGCATTTGAATAATGCGGTCTCCAAAATGTTGTGCATCCTTTAAATGATGTGTGATAAAAATAGTTGTGAATTTGAATAAGGAAATAAATTTTGCTGCATTTTCCATTAACAGTTCTGAAGAACGGGGATCAAGAGCCGCTGCCGGCTCATCCATCAGTAGAATTTTGGCATCGTCCATCACGGCCATGCTCAGCGTAAGTGCCTGTCGTTGCCCTCCGGATAAAATTCCTACAGGAGAATCTAATTTGTTTTCCAATCCCATGTTCAACAGACTTATTTTTTCCTGCACTTCAGAACGAAATTTTTGATTGATACCGGTAATTAATTTCTTTGATTTTGTCCGCAATGATGCTAAGCGGAAATTATCAATAATGCTAAGGTCGGGTGCTGTTCCCTGCAAAGGGTTTTGAAAAATACGTGCGATCCATTTGCTGCGCTGGAAATCTTTAAGATTATTTACTTTGTTCCCTTCAATTAATATCTCTCCCGCATTAACGGATGAGGTACCCGCAATTACATTAATTAAAGTTGTTTTTCCCGAGCCATTGCTGCCCAATAAGACTACAAATTCTTCTCTGTTAATGATCAAATTTATATTATTCAAAGCATGAACGGCATGAACAGTTCCGTCATTGAAAGTTTTATGTACGCTTCGCAATTCTATCATCTGATTTCTTCTTTTACAAAACGGGTTAACCCAACAACAAGTAATACAATCGAAGCGGTGATTAGTTTAAGATAATTTGGGTTGAGGCCCAATGTCAATGCCCCGGCAAGAATTAACCTGAAAAGAATTGCCCCTGCAATCACTCCAAGAAGCTGGATAAATAATCTTTTATTTTTTATAAATTTTACAAGAGATTCTCCGATAATTACCGATCCCAATCCGGAAATTACAATTCCGATACCCATGTTAATATCCGCAAAACCCTGGTATTGTGTAATGAGATACCCGCTTAATGCTGTCAGGCCATTTGCCAGTGCAAGCCCGATAATTTTCATTCGTTGAGTGTCCACTCCCATTGCCCTCACCATGGTTTCGCTGTTTCCTGTTGCCCGCATTGCAATTCCGAAATCTGTTTTAAGCAACCATGTGACAAACGCAAAAAGACAAATTGCAAAAAGGGAATAGACAAAAATATAATTTGTGATTTCATTATTGGAAAATCTAATGGCGGAGAAAATATTTTTGATTTGGATGAGAGGGATATTACTTCGCCCCATTATGCTGAGGTTAACTGAATACAAAGCTGTCATCACCAATATTCCGGCTAAAAGTGCATTCACCTTTAATTTTGTGTGAACCAGCCCTGTCATAACTCCCGCGATCATGCCGCTTATCAGCACTATTACTAAAGTGAAAAACGGATTGCAATCATTAACAAGCATGACGGCTGTTACCGCTCCTCCTAATGTATAGCTTCCGTCCGTTGTTATATCAGGAATATTGAAAATTCTTAGTGTTAAAAAAATTCCGAGGCCAAGCGCCACGAAACCTAAACCTTGTAATATAGCAGTAGTATAAAAGTCCACAGAAAAATAGTTTACATTTTTGAAAAACTACTGTCAGGCTCTATCCCGAATCGTTTTGCTGCATCAGGATTATAAATTCTTTTTCTGATTCTTACAATTTCGGGTTTTAAATCCTTCATGGAATTCAACTTTAAAAATTCTGATGCCTGTTCGCCAGCCTGGTATCCCCATAAATAAAAATCTGCACCGAAAGAGGCAACAGCACCTCGGGTTACTAATCCCGCCTCACTTGTAAAAATGGGAACATTCGCATCGTTGCAATTTTTTACAATCGTTTCAAAAGATGCAAATATGACATTGTCAGGCAATGCAAAAAAGAGATCAATTTTTTTTGATAGCAAACTTTGAGTGACAAGCTGGCTTTCCGAGGAATTGTTTACCGGCAGGCTTACCAATATTAATCCAAGCTCATTGCATTTGCTTTGCAATTTATTAAATGCATCACCTGACTGCGGTTCGGATTGATTGTAAACTGTTCCTATTTTTTTTGCTGACGGTTTCAATATTTTAACAATTGAAATAGCTGTATCAATATAATCAAGTGTTTCGTAAACACCGAATAGATTAGGAGGATTGTTTCCTGATGAATCGGTAAGATGCGCAATATCGGGACGAGGCGCTACCATCATGCACACAGGAATTTTTTTTGTGCGCTGTGCTGCCGTGATTGTTGACAATGTTGTATTGCTTGCTATAAGATCAACATTTTTTGAAATTAAAAGATCACATGCCTGCCCAAGTGTCGGAATGTCTCCCTGTGCATTGCTGTAAATTATTTCCACAGTTGAATCTTTTTCAGAAAAACCGCTTTTATCAAGTGCATCGAAAAACCCTTGTTTTGCTTTTGCCAATGTAGCGTCTTCAACAAAATCGAGAAAACCTATGACGGGAATTTTTTTTTCTCTGATTTGTTTTTTTTTATTCGCACAAGAAGCAAGCATTAAAACAGGAAGCAAGCAGCAGAATATTTTTTTCATAAAGTTTTAATTTCTGTAAAGCTAAAGGATTTTTAAAAGGGAAAATAATATTATAGTATCAAATACCTTTCAGTATAATGTATGATTTTGTCAAAGAATGATACACTGCGTTTAAAAACTATTTAATTTCACGAAAGCGAATAAAATAAAATTTCATTTTTAAATTTATAACTATGAAAAAAATTATACTTTTTTTACTCATCATACTGCTTGCAAATTTTTCTTACGGACAAACAACATGGGTGCAGCGTATCAGCTATAATCAATCTAATGTATTTGAATATTCAGATTCCACATGCGGAATACAGGATATATCTGTGAGCCCTGATGGAAATTTATATATGATTGGGAAAACCAGCCAGAGTAATTATAAATACATTTTTAAAATGACTCCTGATACTCATACCATTTTGTGGAAGGGGGCCGAAACCCATGAACATCAGATGCTGGGCGATGATAAATCATTCGTAAGAGCCACCGCTGATTCAGGATGCATTGTCGCATTAAGCCATCATGGATCATCCTTTGAATTAAGTTCTACGATTATTAAGTATTCAAAAAGCGGCATTGCTGAATGGCTTGATTCATTAGGATCGAGGTATGATACGTTGGGTAATTTCATAAATTACTATACAGATGATATTATTCAAAATGCAGCAGGTAATTATTATGCATTAATGCGCGTCTGGCCCGGATTCGGTCCAGAAAACGATTCTTTGCTTGAATTGGATAATACAGGTGCAGTAATTTTTGGAACTCCGATAATCCACGGCAACCGGCTGTTTGAAATGAATAATGGAGATCTTCTTTTGGTTCGCCATACTAATATCTTGTATGTTGATTCACTTATGCGCACTGATTTATCCGGAAACATCGCTTGGGGCGTGCAAACGGATTGGCAGGATTTGTATGCGTTTTCAGATTCAACAGCATTCATCTGCCACAAGGATACAGCTGCTTTATTATCAACCATAAGAAAAATAAATGTTATCAATGGACATGTTATCTGGACTGATTCCATTCCAACTTTATTTGTTTCAGGATTAGACGCCACAATGGATGGAGGAGTTATCGTATCTGAAGGAATGAGAGCTGATTTTTATTTAGCCGCTACGAGCATGAACGGGAAGCTGTATAAAATTGATAACGCGGGAACCATTCAATGGATACATGTTTACACTTTTCCACGGTTTGGTTTAAGCACAGTAAAACAATATCCTGACGGAAGGTTTATTACTGGAGGAACTTATCATTCACGTGTAATGGATTTGGTATTTCCAAGAGATTATTCGGGCTTTGCCGCAATGGTAGATTCTTCAGGAAATGGTGCTCTTGAAACTGCTCAAAATATGTGGCCCGGTGATGCGAATGCGAATGATTCACTTTGGGCATTGGAAGAAATTATGTATATGGCGCTCGCATGGAACAGCACTGGTCTTCCAAGGGATACTTTTTATGATGCTCCGCCTCCCTCTTTGGGCCCGTTTTTTTGCAGCGATTATGCATCTGACTGGCAACAGGTATTCCCGAACGGGACAAACTATAAACATGCCGATCTTACTGGAGATGGCATAATTGATTCTGCAGATATTAATGCATTTTTGCCCTACCAAATATTCTGGGGAGGGCCAACTCCTCTTTTTTACCGCATATCTGATAACTCTTCTGGTTTGGCTAATCTATTGCTTTTGTCCGAAAAAGATTCTGTTGCACCGGGTGAGATGATGCGTTTTTATATTATTACCGGAAACTCTTCCCAGCATATTGATAGCATTCTTGGAATTTCTTTTAGTTGTGATTTTGATTTAAACCTTGTTGATACTTCCGTTACAAATACTGCTTTTTTCGACAATGACTTGGGAAATCCTGTTTCCAACCTTTTATGTTTTTCCCAACGGTTATACGGGTCCATTTTAATTATCGCAGCGAGGAATGACAAACAGAATGTGTACCAGCTTTACGATACGCTTGGCGTGATAGAATTAAAAGCAAATGCCAACGTTACTTCACCACAAATTTTTAATCTTCAAATTAGTTCCCATTATGCGATGACAAGCAGCACAGCACAAGTTTCACTTAATCCTGTTAATGGTAATGTTGTTATTGACCCTGCCTTGGTTTCCGTTAAAGAAAATAATGCATCAAACATTTCTGTCTTTCCTGTTCCTGCTAATAAATTTTTATCAGTAAATAATTTAGCTGAAGGCGAAAAACAGATTTGCATTTACAACCTGGCGGGCAAAAAAATGAAAAACATCTTTTCATCAGGAACAAATTTAAAAATTCCTGTCGGTGGTTTGGAAAATGGGATTTACAACATTACTGTTTCGTCAGGCAATGAAAGCATGAATGAAAAATTTGTCGTTATGCATTGAAAATTTTCAATTAGACGGTCTCAGAAAATAATTCACATGAAAAAGTTTTTACACCTTCTGCTTTTTCTCACCTGCGCCATAAGCAGCATGCATGCGCAATCAACATGGGTGCAGCGCATCAGTTATAATCTTTCAACGGCTTATCTGCACGATGATTCTATATGCGGTATCCAGGATGTATCAGTAAGTCTTGATGGAAATTTGTATATGGTTGCCAAAGGTAGTCAAGACAACTCTAAGGCAGTGTTTAAAATGGCTCCTGATTCTCACACTGTTTTATGGGGTGCCTACTTAGGCTGGGAACAAAGCCTGCAGGGCGATGATGGTTCATTTGTAAGAGCGACAGCAGATTCGGGATGTATTTTTGCAATAAACTATCATTCATTTGCAGCTAATCCCTGGGGTCAGACAACCATAATTAAATATTCAAAAAACGGAGTTGTTAACTGGCAAGACACTTTAGGACACGATCCTGCTACATATATAACCAATGACATTATTCAAAATGCTGCAGGAAATTATTATGCATTAATATATGCTTCAGGAGGCGATTCTTTAATTGAATTTAATGATTCAGGGACAATAGTTTTTGAAACTGCTGCAGTTCACGGAGACAGGCTGTTTGAAATGAATAATGGAGAGTTGCTTGTGCATCAAACAAGTTTGGGGTTTAATGACAGTCTCTTACGTGTTGATTTATCAGGAGCTATTTCATGGAATGTTCCAACTAATCGTTATGACCTGTTTGCCTTTTCAGATTCAACAGCATTTATTTGTCATAGAGATACAACCGCTTTGCTATCTACCATAACAAAGGTAAACGTGAATAATGGAAATATAATTTGGATTGATTCTATTTTTTCTTTATCCATTTCGGCATTAGATGCTACACTCGATGGAGGCGTAATCGCCTCTGAAGGAAATACATTATTATTTTATGCTGTGCCAACAAATATGACAGGGAAACTTTATAAAATTAATTCTGCAGGCGGGCTGCAGTGGACCCATGCTTATACTTTTCCAATGTTTGGGTTAAGCACAGTAAAACAAACTCCTGACGGCATGTATGTAACTGGGGGAACTTATCATGCATGTGGTTACTGGCTGCAGTTTGAAAGGGGATATGCCGGTTTTGCCGCCATGTTGGATTCTTCAGGAAATGGCACACTTGAAACTGCTGAAAATATTTGGCCCGGTGATGCAAGTGGTAATGATACAATATGGCTGGCAGAAGACATTTTATACACAGCCCTTGCTTTGAACACAGCTGGTTTTCCAAGAGATGGCGGCCAGATGACCGATCCCTATTTTTATAGTGATTATGCTGTGGATTGGTCACAATCATTTCCTAATGGAACTAACTATAAGCATGCGGATATGAACGGCGATGGAATTGTTGATATGACAGATATCAACCCACTGATCCCAATTCAGTATTTCTGGATACCTGATCCTGTTGATTGCCGTACATCATCGAATGGGTTGGTTTCATCCGTTCCCGATTTATTTCTCCTGCCTGAAAAAGATACTGTAGCGCCCGGTGAACTTATGCATTTTTTTATTGTAGCCGGAAGCACATCCCAGAGCATTGACAGTGTATTCGGAATTTCTTTTCTCAATCAATATGATGTAACCCTTACCGATTCAACAGTAATAAATATTAATTATTCAAACAGCGATTTTGGAAATCCCTCTGCGAATCTTATATGTTTTGCTCCTTATGCGCAATGGTCAGGTCAAATTTTATGTATTATGGCAAGGAATGATCAACAGAATGTTTACCAACTTTACGATACGCTTGGAGTAATAGAATTAAAAGCAAGCCCCGATATTACATTACCACAAACTTTCAATCTTCAGATTATTTCTTTGTATGCAATGACAAACAGCACATCTCTCGTTTCAATGAACCCTGTCAGTGGCACAGTTGTCATTGATCCTGCATTGGTTTCCGTTATGGAAAATAATTTATCAAGTGTAAATATTTTTCCAAATCCCGCAAACAAATTTTTATCAATAAATAATTTAATTGCAGGCGAAAAACAAATTTGCATTTACAATATGTCGGGAGAAAAAATTAAAAACATTCTTTCATCAGCAACATCATTCAAAATTCCCGTTACTGATTTAAAAAATGGAACTTATAGTATAGAAATTATCTCACGCAACAATAGGGTTGCAAAAAAGTTTGAAGTGAAACATTAAAATTTATTCAATTTTTTCTTCACCAGCTTCCGCCTGCACCGCCACCACCAAAGCTACCGCCACCAAAACCACCGAAACCGCCACCTCCTCCAAAACCTCCGCTGCCCGAGCTGAAATTACCCCAGCTGCCGCGGCTTGCTCCGCGTGCAGCGTTCATCAGCATCCATGCTGTCCAAAAGTTTGTTCCGTTAAGAGATGCATAACTTTTTGCCGAACGTACCCTTGATCGCAGAATAAAAAAAGCAATTAACAAAAAAAGGAAAACAGGCATAAAAGAAATCACAGGGACTTTATTTTTCAGGTCATCGGCTGTATATTCACCTGAAGAAAGCTTTATCATAGTATCAGTTGCTTTATCAAGCCCCGCAAAATAATTTCCCTGCTTAAATTCAGGACGTATCTGTGTTTCAATAATTCGCTTTGCCAATGCATCGGGAATAGCTCCTTCCAAACCTCTGCCTGTTGCAATAAAAACTTTATGATCGTCAAGCGCAACGAGAATTAATGCTCCATTATTTTTTTTCGCTCTGCCAATGCCCCATTTTTCGCCAAGCTGAAAAGCATAATCAGAAATTTCGTAGCTTCCTACAGAATGAATAATCACAATTGAAATTTGCGTTGAAGTGCTGTCATTAAATGCAACCAGTTTTTGTTCGAGTGCATTGGCTTCAGTTTGTAAAAGGGCGCCTGCAAAATCATTTACCAATCGTGGCGGATTTGGCGAGGAAGGAAAATCCTGTGCGGAAAGAAAGAATGGGAAAAGAAAAAAAAATAAAATATCAGACAAGGGTCGTAAAGGCGCAAAGGACGATGAGAAAAAAAACTTAGTCATTTCCAAAAATTATATCGTTTGATAATTCATCTTTGTCATCTTTTTGACATGGAAAATGTTTTGACAGAACGTTAGCTGCTTCATGAACTGCATGAATAATACCTTTGTAAATTTCGCCTTGCTTAAAGTGTTCAACCATATTATCGCTTAGCTTATTCCAGAACTCATCTTTTACATGCCGATGAATACCGGCATCACCGATGATTGCATATTTATGATCAACAACGGAAACGTAAATCAATACTCCATTGCGTTCTTTTGTCTGATGCATTTTTAACAATTCAAAAAGCTGTGCAGCGCGGTCAAGCGGAGTCATTTTACAATTGTCCTCAACAAAGACACGAATTTCACCCGATGTTAGTTTTTCTGCTTTTGAAATGGCAGCTTTTATTTCATCGCGATGACCAGTGGTGATTATTTTTTCTGCTTGCAATTAGACTAAAATTTTACCTGTGGTGCTTTGTTAGCTCCCTGGTCAGACTGAAAATAGGCTTTGCTTGTAAAACCATAAATTCCCGCAAGAAGATTTTGAGGAAACCTTCGGATATACACATTATAATCTTTAGCGGCTTCATTAAAATTATTGCGCTCAACTGCAATCCGGTTTTCAGTACCTTCCAATTGCGATTGAAGCTCCATGAAATTTTGATTGGCTTTAAGATTGGGATATTGTTCTGCAACAACAAGCAACCGTCCGAGCGCAGAAGTTAATTGCCCCTGTGCTTCCTGGTATTTCTGCAACGCTTCAGGGGTAATATTTTTTGGATCAACTCTTACCTGAGTTGCGCTTGCACGGGCTTCAATCACTGCCGTTAAAGTTGATTTTTCAAAATCAGCATATCCTTTCACCGTGCTCACCAGGTTTGGGATAAGATCCATTCTGCGCTGGTACTGGCTTTCTACTTTAGCCCACTGTTGTGAAACTTCTTCTTGTTTGCTCACCATGTTATTGTAAGAGCCGGCAAAAAGTTTATATAGAATTATAAGTACAATGACAACAACACCGATGACAATAATTTTTTTCATAGATTTAGTTTTTAGTAATGCAAAAGTATTGCTAATCCCGATAACTATCGGGAGTTGAATGATTAAATTACCGGGCTGTTGACTTGTTATGAATCAGGCGTAACTTCATTTACTTTTAATTTTACCTGTTCGATGCGGTTACTTTTAACAACCAGAATTTTAATGCTGAAATTCTCAGCAGTGATACTTTCATTCACCTCGGGAATATTCTCGTGGTAATGAAAAATAAATCCTGCCAATGTTTCATATTCGCCTTCAGGAATTCCGAGGTTATATTTTTCGTTTAGATAGTCCACTTCCAGACGACCTGAAAAAATATATTCATTCGAAGAAATTTTCTTTTCAACAAATTCCTGGACATCATGTTCATCCTGAATTTCACCGAATATTTCTTCAATGACATCCTCAACTGTAACCATTCCAGATGTAACACCATGCTCATCCACCACAACAGCAACACTTCTGTGCTCTCGCGTGAAATGGCTGAGCAATTCCTGCGCAGACATGGTTTCAGGGAAAACAGAAGCAGGCAGCATGATGGATTGAATGTTCTGCGGATGCTTAAACATTTCATACGAGTGAACAAAGCCAATGATATTATCAATGCGATCGCGATAGATCAGAATTCGAGAAAGACCTGTTTCAATAAATTTTTTCCGCAGAGTTTCAATGGATTCTTCTACATTCATGGCAATGATTTCCATTCGAGGAATCATGCAGCTCCTGATTTTGATTTTGCTGAAATCAAGCGCAGCCTGGAACATTTCTATTTCAGTATTGATCTCACTGTTTTCAGTGCTTTTGGAATTAATGTTGCTCAGGTAATGGTCAAGATCTATCCTTCCGAATGAAGGGCTGGCTTCGGCAAAATCAAATTTGAAAAGCGTCCGCAATGCAAAGTGTGTTATACCGAGAATAAGCGATACAACGGGATAAAGAAGGATGTAAAACAAAAAAACGGGGATGGAAAAGAAGGAAAGTATTTCATTGGGATTGATCCTGAATAATATTTTAGGAAAAAATTCTCCGGCAAGCAAAACAAGGAATGTGGAAATTATGGTTTGTAAAACGAGAATCAGAAGCTCTGAATGATAATCTGCCGGCAAAATATTCCTGATAAATGGATCTAAAAGCATCGCCATGTATGTACCATAAATGACAAGAGCAATGTTAATGCCTACAAGGGCAGTGCAAATAAATTTGGATGGTGCTTTTACAAAATAATTCAGAATTTTTGCGGTGAATGCGCCCTGTTTATTTTCCAGCTCGATTTTAAATTTATTAGAAGAAAGAAATGCAATCTCAATTCCTGAAAAAAAAGCAATCAGAACGAGGGCGCCCAGAATGATGATTGGAATGCTCATTTTGGCTTTGGTTTGAGCTGGCAGTTCCAGGCACAGGGAAAAAACCCTGAATTATTGTAATTCATCCTGCTCCTTTTGTCTTTCCATTGCAATGCGTTGTTTTCGGTCTTTCATGTAAAAAAGCAATGCGATAATGGTACATAAAAAAATGTAAAGCGATTCAACGAAACCATCTGTCCATGTCTTATAAGCTCCGAAGCCGGCACTTATTAATACCACTGTGAGCCAAGATAGTTCAAGGATGCGAAGCATGATTGTCGTTGTTAGCGCTGATGATTCCTTTCACCTGGTTTATTTTGTATTTGCTGAAATCTTCATTCGCCTCAAACCCGTTGCCGTAAATTATTTCGTCTTTGGTAGTTATTTTCGCAAACACGTTTGAATATATTTTTCTTGTTTTCTTGTCCCAAATAAGATGTTCGGTATTCAGCTTCTCCCCTTTCTGGTTTACCACTACCACATTATTTCTCGCTTCCATAATGTCTTCCGATTCGCGGCTGATGGCGTAATTTGCGGTAAGCGTTGAAATCACATGCATGCTGTCATCAAAAAATTTAATATCTACTCCCTTCGGCATTTCAACATACGGTTTTGGGGAAGAATAACGGTTCATTGCCGGAGCCGTCAATCTGACTTTCAATATTGCCGAATCGCTGTAAAGAACTACAATGTTTCCTGCAGATTCAACCGGTAAATTTATTTTACGGGTGATGCGATCAACTTTGCTTTCATCATTCTCACATCCGCAGAAAATTGCAAATAATAAAGCTAATGTATAAAAGCTTTTTGAATTTGCAGATGGCATGTTGAGAATTATTATTAAATTATTAAACTGCTAAATTGTGAAAAAATAGCAAACGTTTAAACAAAGCAGTGCTTAGACTAAAAGGCGTTTATATCAATCGTACTTCCTCTTGAAAAACCAGGATTCATTTAAAGTGATGCCCACGTGGAAGCGAAGATATTGCTGCTTAATGAGATTGTTTTCCGTTGTGCCCTTCTGACCTGCTTCAAATCCCAATTGTACGGAGGCTTTCTGAATCCGGTCTTTATTAATTACAGGCAAACCAAAGCCGAATGAAAAGCCATAATCATTAATATCAGTATTATTTAACTGCAAATATGATTTGTAAAAATGTGCTCCAAATCGGTATTGAATTTTCTGAGTAAATTTTAATCCCTGCCTGTTGGGTACCCACTCAATGCCGGAGGCAATATTGAAGCTGTTTTTCAGGGAATCCTTATTAAAAGATGAATAAGTGTTCCAATTCTGCATCATGAAATCAACTTCAGCAAGCCAATTTCCTGTTTTTCCAATCGCTATTCCACCAGAATAATAGACGGGGATTGTAGTGTTTCCTTTTTGGTCTTCAATGTTTTGAACAGTATCCTTTACACTTTCATATCCTGAGGAAACAGAAGTATAATTATACCAAAGAGAATTAAATTTTGAATTAATATCGGATTTCAAACCCCCAGTGATACCCGCATTCATGAAATAATTATTCTTAAAACTATAAGTATACAGCAAACCAAAATCAAAATAAAAATCTCCTAAAGAAGCGGAGTTTACAATTTTAGTGTTGTATGAATTGAGTACATCCTTAAATTCAACGCCTCTTGTATTAGTAAGCGACCCGAACATCCATGATGCATTGACTCCTAAAGAAAATCCTTTTAAAAATTTTTGCCTCTTTTCAATTTTTCTTAATTGAACTGTATCGCGGTCAGCCGAGAGCTTTCTGTATTTTTCTGTGGCTTTAAATTTTTCATTCAGGTTTGAAAACGGAGCAATAGCATTACCAATATAAAACCGCGTTAATTCCCCATCGCCTTTAAAAGTATAATCTACTCTTCCCACCTGGTCAACATCTTCTTCTTCAAGAATATTATAGCCAACATTGCTGTAAGGCACAATTCCAATGCTTGCACCCCAAATATTTTTTGCCACCGGAAAGCCGAACGTTATGTATGAAACAGATGCATTATTTGCAGTTTGTTTTGTTTGGGAAGTTGACAATTCGGATAATTCCCCCTTAATGCCCGCCTCAAATGTGGTTATCGTATCAAAAGAATAAGTTGCCGGATTCATAAAATTCAATCGGTCTTTAGAAAACCATGCAGTACCAATTCTCCCCATTCCGACCTGAGTAACGGATGCTGCTGTTTCGAGTTCTCCAATGCCATACCGTGAATAAGGGGAAATGGTCCCCCGTTGGGCATTTGATAATGTTAACTGCAGCAGGAAAAAAGAAATAAGAAAAAAGCTTCTTTTAAAAATTTTTGATGGCATTGTAATTTAAAATTTCATTTAATCCTGACAGGGTGAGATTTGGGGCTGCAAAGATGGAGTTTTTTAAGTCATTAGCAAAACACTTGTAATCACCACCGGTTAAAATTACCTTTAATGAGGCATATTTTTTCTGATATTCATTAATTGCTTCCCGCATTTCAAACAACATTCCATTTTGTACACCTGAAACAATGGATTCTTTTGTGGTATTGCCCGTAAGAGAAACTTTTGAAGATGGCTTGACTAACGGTAACATGGCTGTAAAGTTGTGCAGTGCCTTAAAACGCATTGACAGGCCGGGTGAAATTGCTCCGCCCAGGTATGTTTTATTTCTGTCAATAAAATCAAATTTTAGGCATGTGCCGGCATCGAGGATCAGGACATTCCTTCCAGGAAATATGGATGCAGCTCCTACTGCATTTGCTAAACGGTCTTTACCAAGCGTTTTGGGTGTTTCATAGTAATTTTTAATAGGCACAGGAGTTTTGTCATCCAAGCCAACGTAAAGTATATTTGATTTTAAAAACATTGAAATTGATCTGTCAAAATCTGCAACTGAAGAAAGTATCGCAGCCTTGATCTCGACATTTGCATTCAAAAAAGATTTTAGCACTGAAAGATTGATTTTAGCAAATGCTTTTTGGCGGATTAATATATTGCCGTTAAAAACAGCAAACTTTGTTCTTGAATTGCCTATATCAATAATCAGGTTCATGTTGGAGTAATTGGTTCAAAATTAGCATAAAGAATTTTACTTTGGTTTTGTAACCTTACACTTCTAAAAATGAATCTTCTGCAAATTTTACCACTATTACTTTATGGCTTAACGCAGCCACAGGTGCCCATCTTGCAGAAAATGATTTGTCTGATCTGAAACTAATTGCATTCGGTACAAAATTGCCTGAATATTGTACAAAAAAAATTCTACTTTTGCGCACTTCATTCAGGTGACATAGCTCAGTCGGTAGAGCAAAGGACTGAAAATCCTTGTGTCGGTGGTTCGATTCCACCTGTCACCACAAAAAAAATCATAAACGATTTTTTTATGCCAGATAAACCCTCGTTAGAATATCGCTATAAAAAAGTCCTTCTTGTTGATGATAATGAAATTGATAATTTCATAAATGAACGCATCATTAATTCAAGCGGGTTCGGAGAAGATGTTATTGTTAAAAATTCTTCTGACGAAGCTATTGATTACTTAAAGCAAAATGAAGGCAATCCTGAAATGTTGCCCCGAATTGTTTTTCTTGATCTTAACATGCCTGTAAAGGATGGATTTGTTTTCCTGGAAGATTTTAACAATCTCGGCCAGGCTATTAAAGAAAAATGCAAGGTGATAGTGCTCTCTTCCTCAATCAGCCCTGACGATATTAATCGTGCATCCACAAATCCGCACGTATTAAAATACATTAACAAGCCTCTAAGCGAAAAATATTTAGAGGCAGTAAACGTTTAGGAAAACTTTCGACAATAAATAATTTAGAATACCGAGTTATTCTTTTATTGGATTGGCAATTCTCCTGATTAAATTCTCATCCAACTTTACAAAACGCAGAATAGGATGTGATGCTGCATGATTCTTTTCAGAGAATTCAATCCAAAGATCACTAACACGTTTTATCTTTTTGCGAAAATCAGAAGGCTTCAATGCAGCTTTTAAAAGCTTTATAAATGTATGCGCTGATTCCCACTGTTGCTCATTTTCCATTATTTGTCTTTTCACGCTTGAAATAATCTGCTGGCACAAACCGTCTTCGCTCATTATGCAATATTGAAGCGCCTGGAAGAGTTTGCATTCTACATCAGTGAAAACATATTTCTTTAAAGAAATGTGATTTCGAAGATCATTTATAGTTTTTGCAGCTCCAGAAAAATCATTTTGATAAAATTTTGAAACAGCTATGAATTTTTTAAATGTTACATAATGATAAGCTTCGCGGGTATCTATGTCGAGGGTGGATAGTAAAGTATCGTTTAAACCAGTAAGGCCTGCCACAGAATTATCGTTCAGGAATTTTTCAATTTTGGCATTCAGAAATTGGGCGATATAAAAATTCACAATATGCTTAGTGCACATATCCGGAATACAAGGGTTAATCCGTTCCAGATAAAAATCAGCGCGAACCTGGTTCTGCGTTTTCTGATAGTATTCAAAATACAAAAAATCCACAATGAATTTAATGCTTTGATAAAAAGTATCCTGGTTATAGGTGGCAAAAATCTCATTTATTTTTTGCAAAGTTTTTTCAATCTCAAGCTCCTGTGATTTCAGGCTGTCGCGCTTGTGAAGAACATTGCATTGATAATAAATATTCACCACGTTGTAAATTACAAACAGGCGGTGTGAATCGTACATTTCACAAACATTGGAAAGCTCTCTTTTAAGCATTACCAGGTCTTCAAGAATTTCTTCTTCAAGTGTAAGCAGGTATGAACCCATTTTGCTGATAAACCTGAAGAAAATATTTTCAGCCTTTCCGACTGCTAATGAATAGGCAACATGCTTTTTGTATAAATTATCATAATATGCATAATCTTCAGTATAAAGATTCAACTGGGCAAGTGTTTTGTAAACAAGGATCAGCTCACTTGAAAGATCATATTCAATCAACTGCTTTTCCAGCTCGATCAGCGAACGGATGGAAAATTCACGATTGGTTCCAAATAAATGTGCGGGAACCTTGGTTACTTCATTCATCAGGTAACTTACGGGGCTTTGCACATTTTTCGATAAAAGAGCAGCAATACGTGTATTTAGACGTGATTTTAATGTATAATATGCACTTGGGTTTACCTGGAGCATTTCCATCATTTCGGTGTCACTAACGTCACGTGTACGTGAAGTTTCAAGCACAAGAAATGGTTTATTTTTTTTCTTTCCGGCAACTTCAGCGAGCAGCTGCTGATACTCAGTATCACTTAATTTTTTAATTGTTTTGTTTAGAACTTCCATGTTGTAATGTATTAACAGTAAAGAGTTATTTTGGTTTTTTTGTTACACTCTTACGTAAGGTTTTTAAAAATGTTCGCTTTTTGTGTACTTTTTTTCGAACTCTCTGCCAAGGCTTCCATAAGCTATGCTTTTATCAAAAAGCAGATGCATGAATGAGTGTATAAAAAATTCTCAGTTAATTAAAAATGTAAAGAAGTTATTGTATAAAAAATAATCTGTTCATCCGAAAAATGAAAACTCTATAAATAATTAATTAATTCACATTTTATTTTCATTTGCTTCTTTATCAGTCTCAATAAAAACACTTCGTGTGGGGAAAGCAAAGCTGCATTTGTGGTTTTGAACTATTTCCATGATTTTAAAATTGACCTCTTCTTTTATTTCTATAAACTTATCTCCATCTCCGGTCATCACGTAAAATATAATAAGAATATCCAGCGAACTGCTATTGAATTCCGAAAAGCGGACTATCGCTTCTTTTTTAATCATTTCATGAGCGCTTAGAAAAGCATAAATATCATGTTTAACATTTTTTATTTGCTCTGCAGTGGTGTCATAAGTAAGCCCAATGGTGAATCTTGCCCTCGACATGGTTTTTAGAGTTATATTTTCCAATTCTGCATCCGTCATTTTTTTATTCGGCAGCGTAACAAGGCTTTTGTCTAACGTCCTGATGCGTGTACTGCGCAAACCAATGCTTTCAATTGCGCCTTCAATCTCGCCCACTTTTACCTGATCGCCAATTGTAAAAGGCTTATCCAGGAAAATAGTTATGCTTCCAAAAAGGTTCTCCACTGTTTCCTTGCTTGCCAAAGCCAATGCAAGTCCGCCTATTCCTAATCCGCCAATGAGTGCAACAACGTTTACATGGAACACATTTGCAAGAATAGCGAGCAGGCTCATCATGAGCACCAAAATTTTCAATCCTGATTTAATATAAGGAATAAACTGGTCATCAGCTTTTGAATAGGTGTGATGAGCACGTTTTATGAAAATCAATCCTAAAAAATCAATAACCCTTAAAACGATCCATGTAAGGGAAAGAATTAATGCAATATCGAAAATCGTAAAAAGTGTCATCCGCACCCCCGGCTTTTCCACGGGATCAAGGTTCCACTCATGCGGAAATTCAAGACGGTCAAAAGCAAGAAAGAAAATGATTACCGTAAGAAAAATATCAATCGGCTTGATGAGCAAATCCTGGAACTCTTTTAGGCTAACGCCAAGGGTATATCTTTTAAAAATCCTATAAACACACCACGAAAGAAAAGTGGAAATAAGCTTTTTGAAGATCAGTCCTGCAATTACAATTCCAATAAACCATAAATAGGTTTCAAGAGTGTTCCCCCAAAATTTTAGCTGCAGAAAATTAAGTCCCATTGTTCAGCAGGCAGTAAGCAGTTCGCAAAGAAATTTTTGAAGTATTATATGTTGATTTTATTTGCGCATTACCAACTGCACATTGTCAATTATTTTTTGCGAAGATATTTAATTTGGAAAAAGTAAAATTGTAATTAAAATAATTGGTATGTTAGCTTTAATTTTTCAGTAATACCGATAAGTCTAACCATCTTTAAGATATTTAACCGGAAATTATAATCTTAAAAAAAACCACTATGAATCCTGCAAAAACCCCTTTAACACCACAGGAATTGCGACTCAGGCTTTTCCTTCGAATCTTATTTTTCTTTTATATAGGCGCTGTTCTTTTATATCTTTTGCCGGGAATAACTTTCATACCGGATTTTTTAAAACCTTATACTTTCATAAACGATCCGGCATTTGCCAACAATTCAACCATTAAAATGGGATTATTTGTGGTGCTCTGCTTTATGGCTGCCGCTGATGTCAGAAAATTTCTCATAGCCGCTGAGGTGATCATAGTAGTTATGATGCTGGCCATTATTTCCGGGATACTTATTTTTTGTTTTGCGAAAAATAATTATGTGCTGATGATGGGCGACAAGCCTGTTACAATTAAAACCACGATTTTATATTCAACGATTTTTGACGCTGTTATTAATGCAGGACTTATTTTTTTCTACGTTACTGCACAAAAGGCAAGATATCATCTCTCTTATTTCAGCGCAATGCAGTTCCGCGCGCTGCAAGCTGTGGCAGAAGTGCTCATACAAGGAGAAAAAGAATTGTTGAAGCCATCAGAAGTTGCGTATAATGTTGACCGTTACATGGGGTCGTTCAAAGGGAAAACAAAATTTATCAGCAAGCTTTGCCTGACCAGTATTGAAATTTATCCTTTGTTTTTTCTCAAACCACCGGTCAGCTACATGCGACCGGATGCCAGGAAAGATTTCCTGATGCGTCATTTCTACCAGGACGTTTCGCTGCGAATTGCCCCGCCTTTTTTACGAATGCTTGTACAGGCAATGATCCGGATGGCAAAGCAACTTTCGTTTATGGGATATTATAATGATCCTCGCACACATGCTTCGGTAGGATATGTGCCTTTTTCAAACCGTCCCGATAAGCAGGAACGCATAAACAAATTTCCTCTCAAACCGCGCAAGCCTCTTTATGTAATGAATGAGAAAGATGTGGTAAATGACGTGATTACTGCAGATGTTGTAATAGTAGGATCAGGTCCGGGCGCATCAGTGCTTGCAAAAGGTTTGATTGAAAAAGGCAGAAGAGTTTTAATGATCGAACGAGGCAATCATGTTGACCCGATAGAATTTAATGAAGATGAAATTGACATGGTGTCGAATTTATATGCCGATGGCGCACTGCAGCTCGCTGCGGATTTCAGCTTCCAGGTTATCCAGGGAAGCTGTGTCGGAGGATCGAGTGTTGTAAACAATGCCGTTTGCTTTGACACGCCTGATACCGTGCTTGATCGCTGGAACGATAAAAACGGAACTAATGCCGGATTGGATCTTTCACGATATAAACAATGCAATCAGGATGTAAATGAAATGATCCGGGTGCGTGATGTTCATCATGATCCCGTCCTTACCGATCCGCGCTTTTTAAATCCCGGGGGACAAAAATTTGTTTTGGGCTGTGAAAAAATGAAGCTGAACGATCCGCCAAATAAAATGGATGCAGTTTCAGCAAATGTTGAGGGTTGCCTCGGCTGCGGATACTGCAACATCGGATGCCAGTTCGGAAAAAAACTTTCGATGCTCGATACCATCTTACCTGAAACACAGGAAAAACATGGTCGCGATGCATTACAGGTTATTGCAGGCTGTGAAGTATGGAAGATAAAATCAAAAGGAAGCACGGCAACTTCTGTGATCGGAAAATTTAAGAATGGAAGAAAAATTGAAGTGAAAGGAAATACTATTGTTGTTTCCGCAGGAGCCATTTCTTCTTCTCTCCTTTTGCAACGGTCAGGCATAGCCGTAGGCAAAGCCGGAAAAAATCTGTGTTTCAACATAGGCTCACCTATTTCTGCAGTGTTTCCGGATGTAATCAATTCTTATGATGGTCTGCAGATTTCGCATTTCCTCCAGGTCAATCCATCGCGCGGATATATTTTTGAAACATGGTTCAATCCTCCAATGTTCCAGTCAACGGTTATGCCGGGCTGGTGGGACGATCATTTTAAAAACATGCAGCGTTACAACCGCATGGCTTGCACCGGAGTGTTAGTAGGCAGCGATTCGAATGCAGAAGCGCGGATTGCAGGGTTAACAAAACGGGAAATCCGTTACACACCAACACCAAAAGATTTTGATACTTTGCTTGACGGGTTAATCCTTGCCGGTGAAATTTATTTTGCTGCGGGGGCTGAATGTGTAATGCCGAACACGTTTGATTATTATGAATACAAAAGCGCTGATGAATTAAAAGCTAAATTAAAGCAGCGCGTAAAAGATAATTCAGATATTACAGTCGGAACAGGCCATCCGCAGGGAGGAAACAGGATGAGCATGTATGAAAAACAAGGAGTAGTAAACAATGAATTTAAAGTGTATGGATATAAAAACTTATTTGTGTGTGATGCGAGTGTAATTCCCTCAAGCCTCGGTGTAAATCCCCAGATCACAGTAATGACACTTGCGAATTATGCAGCACCAATTATTGCCGGAAAATAAAATTGAATTGAATTGAATCAAATTTAAATCGTAAATCAAAATGGAAACAATCCTTGGACCCGGAAACACTCTGATAAGTTACGCAATTGTGTTATTGATTTATTTCCTGATGTTTCTTTTTATTCGTTATCCCAAACCAAGTATCGAATTAAATTACTTCGGCAATTTTAAATTTCTTGCCATTGTTTGGGCAATATTGATGTTCACAGGAAATTATTTATTTTATCGTCTTGGCGTAATGAGCTTTCTGCCCTGGCTGAATGATTTTATTCATTCCTTTCTTTGGATCGGCATTTGTCTTACATGGCTTTATTACATAAGCCATACCCGTCCGTTGTGGGAACAGTTTATACTTTTTGCATTTTCGAGCTTTATAGTTAAAATGGCAGAACATAGGCTACTGGGAACCTGGAGCATGGAAAGCTTTTTGGGCGTACACCACCGGTTAGCATATCTTATTGCAATGAGTCTTGTTGATGGCTTTTATCCTATTATATCTATCTGGCTTTTGAAATTAGCTTCTAAAAATGATAATCTTGGGATTTATTTAGAAAAGTAAAAAATGCCTTGAAGATTATCAGGCATTTTAAACATTAAGTTTTAAACCACAATTTTAAACCCATTCCGATGGCAAACCGCGAAGCTTCAGATTATACTAATCTAATGCGAAGCCAGGCACAAAATCATGCACTTACTGAGAAGAGCATAAAAGAAAATAAAACTCCGCCACCTCCGTCATACGGAAACAAATTCGCTGATTTTATGACCGGCAATTTTTGGGGATGGGTAAAAAATTATATCAAAAGCCGTTTTGGTAAAAGACATCCTTTTATGGATTATTCGGAAGCGGGTTCAAACGGGGTTTTTAAAATATGGTCTCAACAATCCCCAGACGGAAATAAATCGAAAATGGTTTTGGCTTCCGATTGGGCTACCGATACAGAAGCAAGTGATTTAATTGGTGATATGATGAAAGCTGAAAATGGAGATTATACAATCCATCTCGGTGACACATATTTCGTAGGCGCTCCGCAGGAAATAGCTGCAAATTTCCTGATACAGAATGCCTCGTGGCCCAAAGGTTCTTCTGGTACACTTGCGCTGCCGGGCAACCACGAATTTTATTGCAACGGAGATCCTTATTTTGAAAAGCTGCTTCCCATCATGTTCGTTAAAAATGCAACTGGTCAGTTCAAGCAAGCTGCAAGCTTTTTTTGCCTTGAAAATAATTACTGGAGAGTTTTAGGATTGGATACCGGCTACCATTCCGTTGGCAGACCGGTTATTGAATTAATTTGCAAACCAGATGCTCATTTTGATGACAAGCTGAAAAAGTGGCTTATGAATGCTGTGAAATTGAATGATCCGAATGACAAGAGAGGTTTGGTTATTCTCACTCATCATCAATATTCCTCTGCTTTTGAAGAGCAATTCACAAAGCCGGGAGAATATCTTCGCACATTGCTGGGTGCAGATCGTGAGGTGATCTGGCTCTGGGGGCATGAGCATCGTTTTGCTGTGTATGGAAAATACCAAAGCAATAAAGGAATTAAAGCTTATGGCAGATGCATTGGGCATGGCGGAATGCCTGTGGAATTGAACAGGAAATTTACACCTTCAGAAAAAAATATCGGGCTGTTCAATTTGATTTTTTATGACAAACGGCAACTGACCGAAACGCCTGATAAAAAAATCCCTTTAGGGCACAATGGCTATGTTGTCATGAATTTTAATGATGCAAACCTTGAAATTCAATATAAGGACGAAAAAGATATTTTGTTCACAGAAGAATGGAAAGTAGATTTGAATTCAGGAAAAATTACAGGAATAAAAGCGGAACATAATCCTCAAATAGTTCTTAACCTGACAAATTCAAGAGCTTACATGGATGCTGTCCGTTAGTTATTCTTTTTGTTTTGAATCAATCAGAATAGTAACCGGTCCGTCATTAACAAGACTTACTTTCATATCAGCGCCAAATTCACCTGTAAAGATTTTTTTGTTCAATTCTTTTTCAAGCTGACTAATAAATTTTTCATACATCGGAACAGCAACTTCAGGTTTTGCCGCTTTGATATAAGACGGGCGGTTTCCCTTTTTTGTTGAAGCATGCAAAGTAAACTGGCTGATCAGAAGCACATCGCCATTTATCTCTTTTATTGAAATATTCATTACTCCATTTTCATCATCAAAAATCCGGAGGTTTGAAATTTTTGAACAAAGCCATTCTATATCATCAACGGAATCTTCGTTTTCAATTCCCAGCAGCACAAGCAAACCCTTATTAATTGATGATTTTATTTTTCCATCAATGGTAACTGAAGACTGCAAAACTCTTTGAATAACTGTGCGCATATTTCATTTAAAAATATCCTCATTGTTCAAGATGCTTAAATAGCTATAATAGCGTGATTCGCTGATTGTTCCCTGTTCCAGTCCTTTCAGGACAGCACAATTGTTTTCATTCACATGCATGCAGTTATAGAATTTGCACTCTTTACTCAATTTAAAGAGTTCGGGAAAAAAATGTGAAACCTCTGCTTTGTTAAATTCAACGGTTCCGAATTCGCGAATACCGGGCGTATCAATTATGTATCCTCCACCGGGTAAAGCATGCATCTCTGCAAACGTGGTTGTGTGAATCCCTTTTAAATGCTGCTGTGAAATTTCAGATGTCTTGAGGTTTAGTCCCGGAACTAATGCATTGATCAAAGTTGATTTTCCAACACCTGAATGTCCGCTGAAAAGCGTGACTTTATTTTTCATTTCTGAATTTAATTCTCCAAGCGTTTTTTCTTCCGCTGCTGAAACTATGAAACAGGCATAACCGATTCGCTCATATAAACTCTTTAGATTGCCTACATAATTTTTTATTTCATCATCATAAATATCAGATTTATTAAAAACTATTCCTGCTGGAATTGAATACGCTTCAGCAGTGGCGAGAAAGCGATCAATGAAGCCCGTTGAAGTTCTGGGAAGAACAGGTGTTGCAATTACCAATGCAAGATCAATGTTAGTTGCAATAATATGCGCTTGCTTCGAAAGCTTAACTGATTTCCGGATAATGTAATTTTTACGATCATAAATCTTTGTTATCATCCCAACATCATTTCCCTGTGAAATTTCAATATCAACATGATCACCAACGGCAACAGGATTAGTTGTATCCATATTCTTTAACCGGAACACACCCTTTACCCGACATTGGCGAATTGCACCATCATCTGTTTTAACAATGTAATTGCTTCCTGTAGATTTTAAAACCAAGCCTTTCAATGCATCAACGAATTACGAATTGTTCACGAATTTACGAATTACGAATAAAGCAATAGTCTTATTTTTGCAAATTGTAAATTGTAAATCTTAAATCGTACATCATTGCTTATGTCTGTTAAAATAAAAAACGTTACTAAATTATTCGGAACTCAAAAAGCGCTGGACGATGTAAGCTTTGAGATAAATACCGGGCAGGTTGTGGGTTTTCTTGGTCCGAATGGTGCCGGAAAATCAACAATGATGAAAATTATCAGTTGTTTCATTCCGCAATCAACAGGCGATGTTTCTGTGAATGGTCATGATACTTTGGAGGATTCGATTGAAGTGAGAAAGCTGGTCGGCTATTTACCTGAGCACAACCCGCTTTATCATGACATGTACGTGAAAGAATATCTTGTTTTTATTGCAGGCATGCATAAAATGCCAAAAGATAAAACAGAAACACGCGTCAAAGAAATGATTGATATAACCGGTTTGGAAATAGAGCAGAAAAAAAAGATAGGTGCGTTATCCAAAGGTTACCGTCAGCGTGTTGGTCTTGCGCAGGCTTTGATTCATAGCCCCGAAGTTTTGATTCTCGATGAACCCACTTCAGGGCTTGACCCGAATCAACTAATTGAAATACGAAACCTGATTAAAAATATAGGCAAAGAAAAAACCATCATTCTGTCCACGCATATTATGCAGGAGGTGGAAGCGATTTGCAACAGGGTGCTTATTATTAATAAAGGAAAAATTATTGCCGATGACGATACAAAAGTGCTGCGCCAGAAAACTGTGAACGAAAAGATTTGCGTGGTTGAATTCAATAAGCCGGTATCCAAATCTGAATTAATGAAAATAAAAGGAATTGTGCTTGCTGAAAATATTGCAGGCAACGAATGGAGAATTAAAGGCGAAGATGATAAGGACATCCGCGAAAGCGTTTTTAAATATGCCGTTGATCATAACCTTGCTGTTTTGAAATTGGCTATGGAAGAATTCGGCCTGGAAGAAATTTTTCATAAGCTTACAAGGGAAAATTAATTGTTAAATTGTTGAGTTGTATGGTGATTTAATCTTTCAAATAAATTTTCCAATATCCTTTCGCTTTTTGCGCAATATTCCTATTTTTGCATCCGCTTTGGTGGAATGATTTGAAAGGATTGCAACCACGTTAAAAAGTGCTAAAAACCAATCTTTTTTCTTCCTTGAATATTTTTCCAAAGCCCTGTTAATTGTAAATCATAAATCTAAAATCGTAAATTAAAAATCATGTCTTATTTATTCACTTCAGAATCCGTTTCAGAAGGTCATCCTGATAAAGTTGCTGACCAGATATCTGATGCCTTAATTGATCATTTTCTCGCCTATGATCCATCTTCAAAAGTTGCCTGCGAAACATTGGTAACGACCGGGCAGGTTGTACTTGCGGGGGAAGTAAAATCAACTGCTTATCTCGATGTGCAGGAAATAGCACGTGAGGTAATAAAAAAAATCGGCTATACAAAAAGTGAATACATGTTTGAAGCCAATTCATGCGGAGTATTTTCTGCCATCCATGAACAATCGGCTGACATTAGCCAGGGCGTGGTTCGCAAAAATCCTGAAGATCAGGGTGCCGGTGACCAGGGAATGATGTTCGGCTTTGCGTGCCGTGAAACAGATAATTATATGCCTCTTCCTTTGGAGCTTGCCCATCTTCTGCTTCGTGAATTATCAGCAATCCGCAGGGAAGGAAAAACCATGACTTATTTGCGCCCCGATGCAAAATCGCAAGTGACAATTGAATACGAAAATGATCATAAGCCGGTTCGCATTGATGCTATCGTAATTTCCACGCAGCATGATGATTTTGATAAGGATGCTGCGATGCTGAAAAAAATTAAAGATGATGTGATCAATATCCTTATTCCGCGCATCATGAAAAAGCTTCCGAAGCGCGTGCAGGCTTTGTTTAATGAAAAGATAAAATACCATGTAAACCCGACAGGAAAATTTGTGATTGGCGGACCGCATGGCGACACAGGTTTGACAGGAAGAAAAATTATTGTTGATACTTATGGCGGCAAAGGCGCTCATGGCGGAGGGGCTTTTTCAGGAAAAGATCCTTCAAAGGTGGATCGCTCGGCTGCTTATGCAACACGCCATATTGCAAAGCATTTGGTTGCAGCAGGTGTTTGTGATGAAGCGCTGGTACAGGTGGCGTATGCAATCGGAGTTGCAAAACCTGTTGGATTGTATGTCCAGACTTTCGGAACATCAAAAGTTAAAATGACTGACGGGCAGATTGCTGACACCATCAACCGGATGCCTGAATTTGACATGCGACCTTATTTTATTGAGAAGCGTTTTAACCTTCGCACACCGATTTATCTTGAAACAGCGGCTTACGGGCACATGGGGCGTGAATCAAAAACGGTTGAAAAAGTTTTTAATAAAGGAAAGCAAAACGAAAAGCGTGTGAAAGTAAAATTATTTCCATGGGAGGATTTGAATTGTGTGGAGGCGGTTAAAAAAGCATTTGGATTGAACGGAAATAATAAAAAGGAAAATGTAAAGAATAGGAATTTTGAAATGGAGATGGTGTAGAATGTTTAAGGTTTAAATATTCTCCGATAATAAATCCCGCAGGATTAGTTTCCTGCGGGATTTTTATATAAGCAGTAACTTCGCTTCTCGTTACAACCGGAATTATTATTTTTTTATGAATAAAGAAGACAGGTCTTTGCGCTGGCTTTACCTTGCATTGCTTGCCATAATCTGGGGAAGCTCTTTTATTTTAATGAAGCGCGGGCTTGTTTCCTTTTCCGCTGACCAGGTCGCTGCCATTCGGATGTCAGTTTCATTTCTCAGCTTATTTCCGTTGGTGATTTATCGGATGAAAGATGTTAAAAAGCAATATTACAAATATATCTTCGCCACCGGTATTTTGGGAAACGGTCTTCCCTCCTTTCTTTTTGCTCATGCCCAAACTCAAATTTCAAGCTCGGTTGCGGGAATTTTAAATTCGCTTACACCTGTTTTCGTGCTTATTGTCGGTGCATTGGTTTTTGGAAGCGTCTTTAAAGTTTCTCACATTACCGGAGTAATCATTGGTCTTGCAGGTGCGGTCAGTTTAATTTTTGTCAATACTAAAGGGCAGCTTTCAGGTTCAAATAATCTGTACGGGCTTTTGATCATTATTGCTACGGTAAGCTATGCATTCAGTGTAAACATCATCCGTAAATATTTATATGAAATAGATTCATTGCTCATTACCGGGTTTGCCTTGTTTGCAGCAGGAATTCCTTGCGGAATTTTTCTTTTCACCACTGATTTCACTTCCCGTTTGAGCGCTCAGCCTGAGGCATGGCACAGCTTAGGATATGTTGCACTGCTTGGGCTATTCGGTACAGCTATATCCACCATACTTTTCAATAAGCTTATTAAAATTTCAAATGCGCTATACGCATCATCAGTAACTTATCTTATTCCTGTGGTTGCGATGTTTTGGGGAGTGTTTGATGGCGAAGCTATCAGTTATTTGCATTTTCTTGCTATGGGAGGCATTTTGCTTGGCGTTTACCTTATAAACCTGGAATCAATTCGTGAAATGAGGGTCAAAAAACTTTGACCGCCTGTTACCCCACTTTGAACTTTTTTATTACATTTGCACTCCTTTTTAATAAATCAAATCATGTACGCAATTGTAAACATAGCCGGACAGCAAATTAAACTTGCTGAAAAGCAGGAAATATTCGTCAATCGCCTCAAAGAAGAAGAAGGCGCCACCGTAAATTTTGACCAGGTTTTGCTGGTTGATAATGACGGAAAAGTAAAATTTGGAAAACCGACAGTTAAAGGCGGTTCTGTATCGGCAAAAGTGATTTCTCATGTTAAAGGCGATAAGGTGATTGTTTTTAAAAAGAAAAGAAGAAAAGGATACCAGAAATCAAATGGTCATCGCCAGCAGTTCACCAAAATCCAGATTGAATCAATAACAGTTTAACTTTAGTTTTTAAGCTTAATAAAAATGGCACACAAAAAAGGAGTCGGCAGTTCAAAGAATGGGCGCGAATCGCACAGCAAGCGTCTCGGAATTAAAATTTACGGAGGGCAAAAAGCAATTGCAGGAAATATTATTGTCCGCCAGCGCGGCACGGTGCATCACCCGGCTGATGGCGTTGGAATGGGAAAAGATCATACTTTATTTGCATTAAGAGATGGCGTGGTGATTTTTCAAAAGAAATCAAATGAAAAATCCTACGTTTTTGTAAAACCTGCTGAAGCAACAGCCAAAGCATAAAGGTTTTATTTTCATGATTTAGCCTTCTCATTGAGAGAAGGCTTTTTTATTTTTGGGATTATTTATCAATCAAAACTTATTTTATGGATACTAACTCTGAAAAATTAATTCCTCCTCCTCTCCGAATTTTTCAAATGATTTCAGGCTTCTGGTCATCGCAATGTTTGTATGCTGCGGCAAAGCTCGACATTGCAGATCATGTTTCCGGGACACCGAAACATATTGACAAGATAGCTGAAGAAACAAAAACACATTCAGCATCGCTTTACCGGGTAATGCGGGCGTTAGCTTCCACCGGTGTGTTTGTTGAAAAAGATGAAAAGCATTTTGTACATTCCGATGTGAGCGAAGTGTTGAAATCAGATTTGCCGCACAGCATGAAATGGCTGGTGATGGCTGAACTGGGTCAGGAGCATTACCGCGGCTGGGGAAATTTAATTCACTCGCTGAAGACGGGTAAAATTGCTTTTGATGAAACCGAAGGTGAAAGCGTTTGGGAATATTACCAGAAGAATCCTGAAGACGGCAAAACTTTTATGAAAGCAATGACGGGTTTGTCTGAAGGATTTAACGCTGCTGTTGTGCCGGCTTATGATTGGCAGGGATTTAAAAAAATTGCGGATGTGGGAGGCGGAAACGGTTCTCTGCTTGCTGCGATTTTGAACGCAAATAAAAATGCCGCTGGAATTTTATTTGACGAACCGTATGTTACAAATAAAGCGCGCGAAGTTTTAAAATCAAAAGGCGTTGATGAACGGGTTGAAATAATAAGCGGTGATTTTTTCAAAGAAATTCCTCAAGGCGGTGATGCATATATTCTCAAATTTATTTTACATGACTGGGACGATGAAAAAAGTTTGCGCATTTTAAAAAACATTCATGCAGCCATGAAAAAAGAAGCTGTGCTTATCATAATTGAAGGTGTCCTGCTTGGCGGCAATGAACCTCAGGTCGGAAAATTGCTCGACATCAATATGCTTGTAATGACAGGAGGCACGGAACGAAATGAAATGGAATATAAATCGCTTCTTGAAAAATCAGGATTTGAATTGCTGCGAATTCTTCCCACTCATTCGCCAATGAATATTATTGAAGCACGAAAAAAATAATTAGCTGATTTTAAATAATTGTAGCTTCGCCATTCTTAACTCATAAAAATCAAAAACCCTTTGCAGCAGCTGCTGCAAAGGGTTTTTGATTTACTTTATTCTTTTTTCTATTTTACTCTACCGCCACCCTTGTCATCCAGGAGTCCTCAGCTGATTTAACATTCAGCATATAAACCCCTTTTGCAAGATGAGAGAGATCCAGTTGGAACTCATTCAGCCCTGCTTCTGCCGGAGCAGATTCAGAGAGGATCACCCTTCCCTCGAGGTCAAGCAGCTGCACATTATACACAGCGCCTTCTTTGGCATCTATGCCAAGCGTTAGCTGGTCGTGGGTAGGGTTCGGGTATACAGAGAAGTTAGTTAACTCTGGCTTTTCAGAACCTTCTTCCTTGCAGGAAGGAGTAGCCACATTCAGCTGTTTATATGGCCCTGTACCGCAGAAGTTCTTGCCTGATGCCCTCACTGTTCCTGCACCTGATCCCCAAACCCCCACAATGGTGCTTGAATAAGGCGGAGTGCTGGTAATGGTAGCGCCTGTGTTAATAATCGTCCATACCATGTCATTGGCGAAAGCCCCAACAGGTACACTTGAAGTAAAGCTGAAAGGTGCTCCGTTGCAAACAGTTAAATCGCTTATAAGCGTAGCGGGCTGGTCAGGAATACCATTAATAGCATAGTTTCTCATGTTGGAAGGAGAAGTGGGGCATGCAGCATTGGTGGCAGTCACCGAAACCGTTCCGCTGGTAAATGCAGGAGTGCCGGTAAGAGTGAAGGAAATGGAGTTGTTACCCTGTCCTGTAAAGTTTGTGGCCGCTAAAGGAACCGTCCAGTTGTAGGTTACACCTCCAATACCTGCAACTGAATAATTAAGCGGGTCACCTGTACAGACACCTTTTGCTGGACCACCGATTGTTCCAGGTGTAGCAGCAACTCCTGAAGCCAGGTTCTTACATCGCTGAGGACTCAGTGTACCACAAATGCTTGCCGATTTAACACAAATACTGGGAGTGCCTGCAAAACTGCTTCCAACTGTTATGTTGATGGAATTCGTACTGGAGGCGCCTGTCATGCCTGTGGGAAGCGTCCACTGGTAAGAAGATGCAGCCGGATCAAGAGGCACCGAGTAATTATAAATTGTGGATGAACCCGGGCAAACTGCAGATGCCCCAACCATGGGAGAAGGTTGAGCAATACCATTGCCGATATTAATACATCGTGGCGGGCTCTGCATAGCAGGATTGGGTCCATTGCAGGTAACCGCAGAAGTAACGCAAAGCTGACCCACAGGAATTGCCTGTGTGAAATTCACACCTGTTACAGGTGATCCCTGACTGGTAAAACTAGCCCCACCGCTGAATGACCATGTATAAGTAGTAGCACCGGAAGTAGTGGCTGCTGTGTAAGAAACCACAGCGGAATTATTGCATACAGTAGTAGGGCCGCTTATAGTTGCAGGAGTTGAAGCTCCGCCTCTTATAAACTGGCACTTGGTGTTGGAATTAGGTGCACAGCCGTTACTGGCAAACGTGCATACATTATATCCCGAGTGACCGGTTGTTACTACACCAAACTTTGCAAATATGCTGGGAGAGGAAGTGCTTACAGAAGAAGTGAATATACCATTGCTGGTAGTGCAGAACTGCACATCAGGTGAATTACTTCCCTTAGTCCAGTTGTATAGGATGTTACTGCCCGAAACACTAGTGCAGAATAACTGCACAACATCGTTGTTGCATGCCATCGTTGTTCCGGTAACAGCAGTAATGGTACCTACAGGAGGGCTTCCGCTGACATTGACCACAGCGGTTCCGCTTCCAGTTGCTGCACTGCAGCTTCCATTGTTAATGTTAGCAAGAGTGAGGTTATGGGTGCCTGCGCCCAGCCCGCTTACATTAGCAATATCATTAGAAATAAAAGAAGTACCGGATGCCACAGTAGTTGTATTGTCTTTAATCTCCCAGGTCCATGAAGTGCCTGTTGTAAAGTTTAAACTAACCTGCGCATTGTTTCCCTGGCAAATTGTTTGATTGCCAGTGATTGTGCCCGAAGGTTGAGAATTAACACTTACTGTAATCGAGTTGTTTGCTGAAGAGTTACAAGCCGGAGAAACGCCATTGTCCGTGATGCTTGTTAATGTATAAGAGGTTGAAGGTCCGGAAGGAGTTACTGTAGCAAAAGGAACACCGCTTGTGACACCATTATATGGAGTGCCGTTAACAACAATGTTATAATTACCTGTACCTGTAGTTGCAGTAAAAGTGAGATCAACAGTTCCACCGGTACACACCGCTGGTGCTGAAGAGGTGATAGTTCCTGCAGGATTTGGGTTTACGGTCACTGAAATTGGGCTGTTCACCGTTGAATTACAAGCCGGAGAAACGCCATTGTCGGTGATGCTTGTTAAAGTGTAGCTCATTGAAGGCCCCGTTGGGGTAACCGTGGCAAAAGGAGTTCCGCTGGTGACACCACTATACGTAGTACCGTTGACAACAATGTCATAGTTTCCTGTGCCTGTGGTTGCATTAAAAGTGAGATCAACGGTGGTGCCTGCGCAAACAGATGGAGCTGAAGAACTGATAGTTCCTGCAGGGTTTGGATTAACAGTTACCGAAATGGGGCTATTAACAGTAGAATTACATGCCGGGGAAACTCCATTGTCGGTGATGCTTGTTAGAGTGTAGCTCATTGAAGGCCCCGTTGGGGCAACCGTTGCAAAAGGAGTTCCGCTAGTGACACCATTATACGAAGTGCCGTTTACAATAATGTTATAATTTCCTGTACCTGTGGTTGCAGTAAAAGTGAGATCAACAGTGCCCCCTGCACATACTGCCGGGACAGAAGAACTGATGGTGCCGGCAGGGTTGGGATTTACAGTTACTGAAATGGGGCTATTAACAGTAGAATTACAAGTCGGGGAAACTCCATTGTCTGTAATGCTTGTTAAAGTGTAGCTCATTGACGGACCCGTTGGGGTAACCGTGGCAAAAGGAGTTCCGCTGGTGACACCACTATACGTAGTACCGTTGACAACAATGTCATAGTTTCCTGTGCCTGTGGTTGCATTAAAAGTGAGATCAATGGTGCTTCCGGCACACACAGAAGGTGCTGAAGAGCTTATTGTACCAGCTGGGTTAGGATTAACCGTAAGTGCTGCAGCGGTAGTAGTTATCTGTGGGGCTGTAGGTGACTGCGGTGGAGTATTTATATTCCGGAAATCCGCACGGTATTGATTGATGCTCATTCCTGTGGTCAGGCCTGAGATGCTAAGTGTAGTTGTTGTTGATCCGCTGTAGGTGACACCGGAAAAGGTTCCATCGGTAATATCTGTGAATGAACCTGCTCCAACTTTCTGCTGCCATTTGATAGCAGGTGTGGGCGAAGAGGTGGAATTGGTGGTTATAAAAGAAACCGAACCATTCTGACAGCCTGATGCGGCAGATGGATTGCTTCCCGCTGTTACCGGGTTGGCATCGCCCGTTTCAAAATCGCTCATAGATGTTAATGCCTTTGTAATTCTGGCAAATCCTGAAGATACACTTGAATCAACTCCTGCCCATCCGGTGGCTAAATCATATTTTCTTATCACATAATTTGTAGCCGGGCCACCTGCAGTGCCGCTGTTTGTGGTGTTTGTTAAATTAAATGCAGCAATATATTTATCAAATGAACCAATGGTTTTGGTAAGTGTCCAGTAATGGTTGCATTTTGCTGCCGCGTTTATGCCTGAACAGTTAGAAAGAGGTGTACAGCCTAAGTTTTCTCCGTTAGGGCTACCATTTACAGCTTTTGCAAGTATGGTTGTTCCGTTTGCAGTATTATAGGCTTGCAAAACTACGGGTGCGTAAACACTGTTTCCAACTTCAAAAGATCTTATTACAAATGTAGGCGCTGCGGGTAACACCCATTTGAGATTTCCGTTTACATATTTACCAACTCCTGCACCTGTGATTGCATTATTGGTGCTCATAGTTAAAGCAAAATTGCCGGATGTAGTTAAAATACCTGCCGTAAAAGCAAGAGTGCCCGATAAACTTTGATCCTCTGTCAATGTAACTCCAAGCGGATTGTTAATGGTAAGGCTTATTAATTGGGTGGAAGGAAAATGGGTGTTTTGAGCTGATACCTGGCTGTTAAAAAGATAACTTGAGCTAAGAATGGCTAAGTTAGGTACTGTAGTAGATATAGAACCGGTAGTGCCGAAACGTATTCCGTCAGGATTGGCTGTGGCCAGGGTGCCTGTGCTTACAAATCCTGAGTTGGTGCCTCCTGAAAGGGTATTAACACCAAAATCAAGTGTACCCGCTACTGTAAAGTTGCTTGCCGGTGCAGTTCCGGTTCCTAAGGTGAGTCCTCCAGTGGTAAGCTTAACAACTGTTCCGCTGCTCACGGTGTATGATGTCTTATTAGAATTGGCTCCCGAGTAGCTTAGCACCTGTGGTGAGAGAAGTGTGCCCGTGCCGTTAAATATAAATCCTCCCGATTCGGAGGCAGAGGTGGTGCCAAAGGTTCCAACGCCCGATTTGGTGAAGTTGCCTTTAATCTTTATTGAGCTGGTTGCAACAACGCCTGATCCAAAGTCAACTACTCCGCTGCCTCCGCCCGAAACAGCCACACTGGTGCCGGTAGAATTGAAGTTGCCTGTAATGTTGATCACTGATGAGCCTGTAGTTAATGCAGTCTGGCTGAGAGAAATCCTTCCTAAGCCTGATATTGTAAGGCTGCCCCCGATATTTACCGTAGTTACATCGTCAGCAGCGCTTGCCGCTCTAAAACTGGTAGTAAGAGCTGCATCACCTACTGTCGCATCTCCGTTAATGGTAAAGGTTCGTGATGTTGAAGCATTATTTAATCGTAAAATGCTGCCTCCGCTTTGAGTAAAGGTTCCTCCTACTGTCATATTTCCTCCTAAAGTAAATGTTGCATTTCCCGAAATGATGAGGTTGTTATAATTTGCTCCTGAACCTACCAGTATCACCGGAATTGTCATAGCTGTACCTCCATTAAAATCAACCGTGCTTCCGGTGATGATATATGTTCCGCTTCCAAGTGAGCTGCTATTTCCGGCTATGCCTATAGTTCCGCTCGATGCTAATGTGCGTGGCCCATTTCCCGTGTTAGTAAGATTTGAGTAATTAAGGGCAGTAATGGTTTGTGTCGAACCTGAAGCATAATCTATAAAGGAACCCGAACCCGCAGTGATAGATGTAATGGTATTTATTACTGTGGTGTTTGCCGCGCCATTAAATCCCTGCGATTTTGTGGTACTCAGTGTTCCATTAACAATAATGCTTCCCGTTCCGCTTATCTGCACTGCTTTCATTTGTAATATTCCTGAAGCATCCACGGTAAGTGTTTTGCCTCCGGCTACAGAAAAAGCAAGAGGTGTGAATGTGCCACCAACTTCTATATTGCCGCTGTATGTTGTTGTTGAGGTAAAAGACGTCATGTCAAGCACTATGTTTTGATCTACTAACAAATCGCCATTGACCACCAGCGGGGTGCTTCCCGTAGGGGCTGTGGGTGTCCACACACCAGCTACACTTTCAAAAGTGAGGTTATAAAATGTGCGTCCTCCTAATGATACACTTGAATTTACACTAGAAGCCCCGCGGAAATCCATAGTGCTTCCTGTGCCGAAGGTGACTTTATCAAGAATCCTTGACACGGCACTCGTGGTTGAATGAATGTATGTGCCATTCATGGCAATTGTTTTTGTCCAGTTAGCAGCAGCATCTGTTGTACCATTGTGTATGAGCTGCACACCTGCAGGTATGGTAACGTTGGCAACAGTATGTTTCCATGTATCATTGGAACGGATAGTGATTTTGTTACCCGATACCAAACTTGCAGCAGAAGGTGCAATGGTGGCAGTGCTCCAGCTTGATGTTGTTGTGCTATAGGTTTGCCAGTTTGTAATGGCTCCCAGGTCAACTACTGCCCCAGTATTATTAATACTGCGATAGTCACCGTTGTTTTGCCCTTTGGCCTGGGGCAGATTTAAAATGGCAATCAATATGCTTGCCGCTATTAACCGAGCTGCATAATTAAATGTCATCTTTTTCCAATCATTCTTACAATTGTTGTGGTAGCTTCCAATTTTCATATTTATTTTTATTTATACTATATAATTTATTAATTTATCTTGTCGCTTTACAATGTATGCACTAACTGTTTTTTGATTTCTATATCGTTTTTTACGTTTTATTTACAAAAGCTCCATTTCTATTTTGGCTTCTGCGCTTCCGTCAAGGTTTTGGGCTTTTATATACTTTGCCACAGGAACGTTGCCAAGATCTGCAACTGTAAACACTTCCTCCTCCTCGCCCTGCACGTCTTTGAAAGTTTTGGGGTCGGTGTCATTTTTCTCTTCGGCAATAAAAAAGCGTACAGGCATGCCTGATATTACTTTAAAGCGTATTTTATCAGTACCCAGCAGCGTACGCTTTGCAATGAATTCGTATCCGGCAGACCATGTTCTCATAAAAACTTCCTGCTCGCTGTTGCGGATAAGGTTCAATGCAAAGAGCGGTTCAACTGTTTTAGGTGCGGTATAATATTTTGCAAGGCAGGTGGTAAGAACATAGTATAATCCTTCCATTCCTGCTATGACGGTATCAGTGAGGGCATCGCTGTCGCTTCCGGTATCGCCCTTTTTTCCTGTTTGGGCCGACCGTGCATTATTTATGGCAGTATAAAATGTGTCAACATCTGATTTTGTTGCTGAAAGTGCCGAAATTCCTGTAAGGGCAGTTGACAGGGCTTTTACCGTTGTTATCCGGTCGTCTTTTTTGCCCGATTGAAAAGGTTTTCTTCCATTGGGTAGTATGGCAATATATTGGGGAGTTCCCTTACGGTAAACGGTTTGAATGTTAATATCCCACAATTCGATTTTGTCTGAGCTTAGTGTTTCAAGAAGGTCATCAACTGTGGCTGTGCTTCCTTTTTGAGCTGCAATTTGAGCTTCAAGTGCGGCTTCTTCATCCTGCATGGCTGTGTTGAGCGGATCAAAAAAGGTAAACAGGTCGTCAAAGAAGGTATCTGCCTGCCGCGATTTTAATTGTTCATTGGTATAGTTTGCAGCTTCTATAGCTTTGGTGCGGCTGCGTTTGGCAAGTGAAATAAAAGGATTGATCACATAGGTCCAGTCTTTTTTCATAGGTTATGGTTTTTAAAAGGATTTGTTTAGTTTAATTGATTTCTTTACTGAGATGCTTTAAAATGCATTTGTTTATATTATATTATTTATGCTGCGGTTGATAAATTCTGCTTCTTTTATCTATTGTTAGCTAACTCGATAATATATTTCAAATGATTTTATTGTAATGTTTTTTTATTGATTAATAAAAACAATTGCTTTTATTTACGAATATGAGGATTGGCTGGGTTAAACTATTGTTTTTATTATCTGTTGTTCGCGATAAGCCGATCTTGCTGATGAATTTATTATATTTTCTTTAGATTACAATGATTAATCGGTTTCCATTATCCGTTTTGAGTACACTTGCCCGTCAATTTGAATTACCACTGAGTAAATTCCTTTTGAGTAGCCAAGCGATTTGGCGCTGAAATCAAAGGTGTAGCTGCCTTCGCCCTGCCATGCATTTATAAGTGTTGCCACTTTTTGCCCCATCGAATTATATACATCCAGCGTTACTTTGGCGCCTTCTGCCAGGGTATAAATAATATTGGTATGGCCTGAGTAAGGGTTAGGAATCACATTCAAAAGGACTGCGTCCTGCTCGATGCGGCCGGAAACTACTTTAGAGTATTCAAAATCCTTGTTCTTGTCTATCTGCTTTAAGCGATAGTAATATTCAATTCCCTGCTTTACGGAAGCGTCTTCATAATTATAATAATGAATTACCGGAGAAGTTCCATTTCCGTTAACCCAGCCTATTCTTTGAAAGCCATCTGGTGGAGTGGTAGTACGTTCCACATCAAAACCTTTATTATTCTTTTCAGATGCAGTGGTCCAGTTAAGCGAAATGGTTTTGCGTCCGGCCTGTGCTTCAAGATCTAAAAGTTCCACAGGCAGCGGAACCGAAGATTGTGCAGTAGCAAACCACACCGGGTTGCCTGTAAACAGCACCGATGCCCTCATGCTGTTTCTCAGCACTGCTGTTACCGGAGGATTGGCACATGGAAAAGCCGGAAATGGTTCGAGCTGCCAGTTGGGTACAGTATTGGTAAGTGATTTATTATATTGAACAGACCAGCCATTGCCCAAAGGATTTGTATAGCTTCGGTTATAGTTAGTAATATTCATAATTCCGCTTGCAAGTGTTGACGGGTTTGAAAGAACGCTCCATACTCCATGATTCAATGCCAGCAAACCGCTCTGGTGGTATTGTGATGAACATTCCATTGCAAACAAAGGAGAAGATGGGTTGGTGCTTTCGTCAAAAAACATATTCCAGTAGCTGACCGATGCCGGCAAAGCAGTTGTTATGTTAAACCCTATCAGCTCGTAGCCTCTTGCGGGACTTCCAACCGGGAAGCTGTAAACACCTGTGCCGCCTGTGTTGCTCATATATCTGCGCAAAGTTCCCTGCACAAAGCTCGTAGTGCTTCCAATGCTGGTGGCAGCCGTAGTGCGGTTAAATAAATCAACACGGTTATCGGTGGCATGGCTAAATGCGGCAATAATTCTTCCTGTAGTTAGGGTAAGCGTTCCGGTAGTTGCAAGCTGCATCCATGCTGTTCCCGCCAAACCGTGATCCACCAAAGTAACAGTGCCACCTGCGCTTTGGTTCATCACCACGCTATCGAGCAATCCGCGGTTGGTATAGTTTTGGGCTGCACCATTAAATTCTAAAACAGTTGCCGGTGTATAAGTGGCTGTAAGCGGAGCTGCTTCGATGGTAAAATCACCTCCAATCTTATGATATTTGTTAGTAGCGGTAAAATTGCCGCCAAACCCGGCTTGACCACTTACCAGGAAATTGCCAGCCATATCAATATTCTGTAAAGTGTTGACTTTAAAACCTGCAGGTTTTCTTACCGTAACATTCCAAAACTGGTTAGAGCCGCTTACTGTTCCGTTAATATTCTGATCATGAAGAATAGAAAAATTAGCCGATGTATCCTGGAACAAAACAGTGCTGTTAGAATTGGCTGTAAATGTGCCGTTATTTAAAAAGTCACCGCAAACGTTAAGCTGAAAACCGCTGTTGATAGTTAAAATAGCATCTAAATTAATATCCAGATTGCGGCAATTGGCGCCATTGGCAGCAATAAGAGGCTGGTTTGCCGGGAAACCTGGAATGACAGCATTAACACTGCAATCAGGTATTTGGCAACCTCCCCAGTTGCCGGCATTAAACCAATTATTATCAACAGCACCTGTCCAGATAATAGTTCCTCCTGGAGGAATTACATTGGCAAGCGGAGTAGTAGGCTCAATTTTTAATGTATAACCGATCTTGTTGGTTTCAAAGTTGGAAATATTAAGATAATATACCTCGCCAGTGTTCACCTGAACCTGGTCTCTGAAAGCTCCTTCAAACCCGGCATAAGCTGCAGGAGCCTGTCCGGCTGTGGCACCATACACGCCTGTAACTCCCAGCGGATTATAATTACATCTTATTGGAGTGTTAAGATTTGAACAAGAAGGATTGGGTCCATATAATGCAAAGTCATAATCTGTTTCATCACCAGCATAAGCTCCTGGATAGTTGTTTGGAACAATGCTGAACTCGAGGTACTGTGTTCCTACCACATTGCCAATCGTGATCTTATACCAGCTTGAACCACGTTCGCCCGTGCAGAGACAGGTGCTGGCGCAGATGGAACATCCCGAAATCGGACCGCTGCATGCTGCCGGAGGCGGGAAATCACAAATATTGCCTCCACCAAGGAAACCCGGGTTAGGAACACTGGTATTATAGCTGCAAACCGGCAATGGAAGCAAACAGTCCTGGCCTGTAAGAGGTGGCAGCGGGTTGGCACATGCCGACCATAAGCCGCCATCCATTGCCTCTATGCTGAAAGAGCCTGTCTGTCCATTCACCCCGTCAATCATTATGTAATAGGTTGTCCCCGGAACAGAATTAAAGTCGAGATAGGCAGCACGGTTTAAAGCCCCGGTAGCGCTGTTGCAGGGATAAAAGTCGTTAGTGCATGTGATGAAGTTGAGAGAACTGCAGTTGCCCCCATAAATAGCCATTTGTGAATTGCCCATCGTTCCCGCAAAGGTTTTAATTTTAGTGCAGGTGGAAACTGCAGTGAACTTAAAGAATACTGTATTCATCTGCGGGGCTCCATTAATGTTCGTCCAGGGATTAGGACCGCCACATCCTGATGGTGTGGTGGCAGGGTCATTAATATTGGTAGCACATCCGTTGCTGCTCGGAACAATTACACCCAAAGGAAGGGTAGTTGCATTGCACGGCTGATCATTTGTCGGTGTACCGCTTGGGCAAGGGTCGGTAACACACATCCTGAATGTACCATTTTGACTGTTATTATAAGACCAAACACGAATGAATACTGTGGAGAGGGGAGTTAGCCCTGCCGTTACCGTCCACGGCATCAAGCCGGGACCGTTATCATCATCACAATCCACTTCCGTGAGAGCGCCACCGCATGTTCCAGTATAGATGGCAAGAGCGCCATCCTTCATTACCCCTGTATTTGCTTTAACAGATAAAGTTCCCGAAGCCGGAACGACTACTTTGAACCATACATCTCCACCTGCATAGGCCCCGCAGGATGGGTCTGGTATATTAGGCAGCGAAGTGGAATTAGATGAACATAAATTGGTGTAGAAAGTAAAAGTGCATGTGGTGGGCGCAGTTAAAAGAGTTGCCCCGCAGGGGTCGTCATTTGCAGCCATAGCACCGCATGGGCTGGGGTCAGTAGCACATATTTTAAAAGTGCCATTATTGTCATCACCATTTTCCCACATGCGTATATAAACAACATCGCCAGGGTTCAATCCAGAAGCAGTTATTTTAGGCATCAGTGCATTTCCGCTACTGTTGTCATCGCAAGCTACTAAAGCAAAACCAGTGCTGCAAGTTGCTGCTGTATATAGAGCCATTGCACCATCTGTCATAACGCCAGTATTTGTAGTAACAGTTAATTGCCCTGAGGCAGGAACAGTAGCCTTAAACCAGACGTCACTTCCAATATAATTACCACATCCTGGTGGCGGAATACTGTTTGTGGGAGTTGCACAGGCGTTAGTGTAAGTATTATAGCTGCATGCAGCCGCTACTGTAAGTGTAATGGCGTTACATGGATCATCATTAGCAGGTACCGGCATGCATGGTGGGGGAATAACAGTACCCCAAACACAGATAGAACCAAGCATTGTGTTTGATGAATTCTTGCTGACAATTCTAATATAATAATTAGACCCTACGGTAGTAGGAAAAGTTAGAATTTCGGGATTGTTAATGATCCAGTCATCAGCACACGCAACTAAAGCTCCACCACAAGCGCTGTAAATAAAAACCATTGCATCTCCATTTTTATTAGCATATTCAACATTCGAAATAGTTGTAGTTGCCGTAAACCAACCCCAGCCATCTCTTCCTGCCCCCGTTACTCCATTGCATACAGGAGACGGTGCAGTAATATTCGTGTTAATATTCCACGGGAGAAGAGTGGCATTAGTGCATGGAAAATTATTAACGGGAAGCTGCTGAAAAGCACTTGTGGAGCAGGTATTAGATGGTGTCTGGCAAAATGTTTTGGTGGCAAATATCAAAAACACAAAAAGAAGAGAGATTTTTTTAGATTGTAATGTTATTTTTCTAATAGCTGGTATCAGTGTAGGCATTTTATAAAAAATTTATCACTTTGAATTAATTTTTTTGTACTACTCTTTCATCTCTCTTGGATCTGTCAACTCTCCATCATCATCAAGAAAAACATATCTATTATGATCAAGCAGGTATCCGGCATGTATATTGCTCAGCTGTAAAATCTCCAGTAAATCTTTCTTTTGCAGCCTGTCAGAAATTACAACGGTTAAAAGATTAGTATTTTTATCAATGGAAAAGCTTAAAATTTTACTTTTATATTCACCTAAAGTTTCCTTAATTCTTGAACACAGGGTTTCATCACGTAATCCCTTAATGCGAAGTAAAACCTCTGATGAATTTGTGGGTATGCCAGTCGTTTTTTGTATCTCCTGTGCTATTAAATGTGTGTCCAAAAAAAAGCAAAACAATACAAGTAAAGACAGGAATTTGCCGGTTATTTTCATCATGGTGGTAAAAATCAGGTTTTAAAGTCCACCAAATGTATGAAGAAATCGCATATTCACCAAATATTTCAGCGAGAATATTATAAACAGAGGTGAAAGCACAAAATTAAGAGGTTAATAGCTGCCTGAAATTCAGATCAAGGTTTAAAAAGCAAATGAAACTCAACTTTCATCTTTCTGCTTTTTTCAAAAGGAATAACCTCTTAATTGAATTAAAATTACATTTGTTTACCCAAAATATTTTTTAAAAATGTCTAAACATATATTTTGTTACCTTATTTTGTTTTTCCCCTCAAGATTATTTTCACAATTCAATCCTGTTAAGTATGTAAATCCATTTATCGGTACAGGAGGGCATGGTCACACTTATCCCGGTGCAACTTTGCCATTTGGAATGGTTCAGCTTAGCCCCGATACTCGTACCGATCAGAGCTGGGATGGATGCAGCGGCTATCATCAATCCGATTCCTTGATTTATGGGTTTACTCATACGCACTTAAGCGGAACAGGTTGCTCAGACTATGGAGATATTTTATTGATGCCTACGGTTGGAAAACCCGTTTATGAAAACAAAAAATATGCTTCCCGCTTTTCACACCAAAAGGAAAAAGCAACTCCGGGATATTACTCTGTGCATTTGGATAATCCAAATGTGGAGACGGAAATAACGGCAACCTTACGCGTTGGATTTCACAAATACACATTTCCCAAAACCGACAACGCAAATATTATTTTGGATTTGGCTCATCGCGACAAAGTTTTGGAAACATCTGTGCAGATAGTTAATGAAACAACTGTAGAAGGCATGCGAAGAAGTCAGAACTGGGCGCGTAATCAGGCAGCATATTTTGTCATTCAGTTTTCAAAACCTTTTATTGCTGCGGATTTTTATCTCGACAGCTTAAAGATCACCTTGAGAGGCGCAAGCGGGATTAATCAGCAAAGCACCAAAACAAATTTTCAATTTAAAACCAATGCCGGAGAAAGCATTTATGTAAAAGTTGGCATATCCGGAACAAGCATTGAAGGGGCAAGAAAAAATCTCGAAGCTGAATTACCCGGATGGGATTTTGAAAAAACAAAACGTGATGCAGAAGAGGCATGGAATAAAGAGTTGAGCAAAATTGAAGTGTCCGGTGGAACCGAAGATCAAATGAAAACTTTTTACACCGCCCTTTATCATTGCATGGTAGTTCCGAATATTTATGACGATGTGGATGGAAAATATCTTGGAAGAGATTTCAAAATCCATCATGCTGACGGGTTTAATTATTACACTGTATTTTCGTTATGGGACACCTTTCGTGCATGGCATCCGTTAATGACCATCATTGACCAAAGTAGAACACTCGATTATATAAAAACTTTTCTTGCCGAATACGATCAGGGAGGGTTGCTTCCCGTGTGGGAATTTGCATCCAATGAAACAGAATGTATGATAGGATACCATTCCGTTCCGGTAATTGCGGATGCGGCAATAAAAGGCATTCGTGATTTTAATTTAGGAAAAGCATTAACGGCAATGAAAAAAAGTGCAGAATCTAAAAAGCGATTTGGTTTAGGTGCTTACATGGATCATGGATATCTTGCTATTGAAGACGAAAATGAATCCGTTTCAAAAACTTTGGAATACGCTTATGACGACTGGTGCATTTCACAAATGGCTAAAATGACAAAAGACTCCAATGATTTTGCAAATTATATTCAGCGCGCCCAATACTGGAAAAACCTTTTTGATCCTTCAACATCATTCATGCGCCCGCGAAAAAACGGCAACTGGTATTCTCCTTTTGATCCTCGTGAAGTGAATAATAATTATACCGAAGCTAACGCCTGGCAATACACGTTTTTTGTTCCGCAGGATATAGAAGGGTTGATGAATGCAATGGGAGGTAAAATAAATTTTGAGCAAAAGCTTGATAATCTTTTCACAACTTCCGTGCAAACAACCGGAAGAGACCTCTCGGATATTTCAGGATTGATCGGTCAGTATGCGCATGGCAATGAGCCAAGTCATCACATGGCCTACCTTTATAACTACACTGGCAAATCATGGAAAACACAGGAACGCGTTCACCAGATAATGTCTGAGTTTTATTCGCCCCAGCCGAATGGTTTAATCGGAAACGAAGATTGCGGACAAATGAGCGCGTGGTATATTTTAAGTGCAATGGGAATTTACCAGGTTACTCCGGGGTCCGATATTTTCGTATTCGGAACACCGCTCTTTAAAGAAACAAAAATTAATTTGGAGAACGGGAAAATATTTTCAGTAAAAGCAACCAATGTTTCTGACAAGAATTTTTACATTCAATCAGCCACATTAAATGGAACAGTTTATAACAAATCATTTATTGCCTACAGCGATATTATGAATGGAGGCGAATTAATTTTCACTATGAATGATAAACCAAACGAAAAATGGGGAAGCAAAGAAGGCGAGCATCCTGTTTCAGAAATCAGCGAAGAAAAAATTATTCCTGTTCCTGTCATTCAATCTGAAGGGCGAACTTTCAGAGACAAAATGGAAATTCAAATAGCTGCAATGGAACCGAAACTAAAAATAATTTATTCACTCAACGGATTTGCTGACAGCGCTGTTTATTCAAAACCTTTTTTTATTAATACTAACGTCACAGTAGATGCGTACGCCATAAATAAAAACGGGAAAAAAAGTTTTCTTTCGAAGGCGACTTTTTTCAAAATGCCCCATCCTTCATGGAAAATAAAACTCAATTCAGATTATGATAAAGAATACACTGCCGGTGGTGACGAAGCAATTATTGATGGGATAAGAGGAGAAACAAACTGGCGAAAGGGAGAATGGCAGGGTTACAAGGGAAAAGATTTTGAAGTGATAATTGATTTGGGAAAAGTACAGGAAATAAAAAAATGCGAAGCAGGATTTCTGCAGGATTCACGTGCGTGGATTCTAATGCCCAGGCAAGTCGAATTTGAAATTTCAACAGATGGAAAAACTTTTAAAAATGTTTTAACGATTCCAAATACAGTTGAAGACAAAGACAACAAAGTGCAGATAAAAGATTTTTCAGGAACCTTTTCTCCTCAAAAAGCACAATACATTAAAATCAAAGCAAAGAATTATGGAATGCTTCCCGAATGGCACGAGGGATACGAGGACCACGGTGTGGCATGGACATTTGTGGATGAGATAATAATTGAATAAAAGTGAGTTATTAATTTTTTTAACCAACAGCTTCATTTAAAAAATCGAGCAGGGGTTTCATTCCTTTAAAAACTTCACTGCATTTTTTATAAATATTTTTTGATAAAAGATAGGAATCCTTTAAAGGTGTTTCAACAATAAAGCTGGTATATTTCAGCAATTCGATGTCAGGAAAATTTTTATCAAATCCTTTTGGCGGAAGCTTTAGCCTGAGATCAGAAAGCTTGCCGAAATATTTTTTAAAAGATTTTCCATTCAGGATTTTTTTAAAATCTTTTGTACGGTAAAAAATTTCCTGCCTGATGTCTTTCAACTGATCTGATGGCGGCATCCATTTTCCGCCTGCAATGAATGAATTACCTTGCTCAACCTGTATATAAAAACAGGCTCGGTCTGATTTGCGTCCTCCTTTGCACACAACCGCTCCGAAATTTGTTTTATAGGGGTCTTTGTTTTTCGAAAAACGCACGTCACGATAAATTCTGAAGATGGAATCTTTTGCTGTTTCACCTTTGAATGACGAATCCTGCTTACTCAATTCCGTGATCAGCTTATTTATAAACGATGTGAAATCTTCGCGCGCGGCTTCATATTTTGACCGGTTCTTTTCAAACCAGTCACGGTTATTATTTTTCTTTAGAGATTTTAAAAAGTCAATTGTGGATTTTTGAAGCATAAGATTATCGGTGTGCAGCGAATTTACAAAATGTTACAAAGCAATAACTGAATTCACTTGTGGCAATTTTTTTAACATTCTCTATAATGCCTTAACAAGATTTTTAAAAAGCAAACTCAATTTTATATCAGCAATTTTTGCCATTTCAATAATTTCATTAATATTTATTTCCTTCAGATTATCGGGATCGCATTCATCCGTCAGCACCGAAATTGCCGAACAAGGCAACTTCAGATGGTTGGCTGCAATTACCTCAGGTACTGTAGACATTCCCACCGCATCAGCCCCGATATTCCAGAGAAAACGATATTCAGCCCGTGTTTCAAGGTTGGGTCCCGCAACTGCTACATAAACACCTTCATGCAGGACAATATTATTTTTCGCTGCAATAGATTTTAATTTCTCATTGAGAATATTGTCATACGGTTTGCTCATATCAGGAAAACGTGTTCCGAAATTTTCATCATTCTCACCTATCAAAGGATGCGCAGGAAGTAAATTAACATGATCTTCGATCAGCATAAGTTCTCCTTTTTTAAATTGCGGATTGATTGCTCCTCCCGCATTTGATATTAAAAGATATTTCACTCCTAACATTTTTAACACCCGGATCGGGAATATAATTTCTTCCATTGCATGTCCTTCATAAAAATGAAACCGTCCCTGCATCACAATTACTTTTTTTCCTTCAACATCTCCATAAATTAATTTTCTTGAATGAAACTCTACTGTTGAAACAGGGAAGTGGGGAATTTCACCATAAGAAATTTCATTCTCCCGATTAATTTCATTAATAAAGCCTGACAACCCTGTTCCCAAAACAATTCCTATCTCCGGAAATAAAAATTTTTTTGATTTCAGAAACTCAGCAGCTTCCACTACCAAATCATATTGTGATTTTTCCATAACCATCAAAAGTAATTTTCTCATTCCAAATTTCAAATTACAAACTTCAAACCTCTTACCTTTGCCTGAAAATTTTCATATATGTTACAGATTTCTTTTCTGAGAGATAATAAGGATGAAGTATTGCAGCGTCTTGCAATTAAAAATTTCACCGATAGCGTTTTAGTTGAAAGCGCATTGAAACTTGATGAGCAAAGAAAAAAAACACAGACGGAGCTGGATAATTTGCTTGCTCAGCAAAATGCAATTGCAAAACAAATCGGAGAATTATTTAAAAACGGCAAGGCTTCAGAAGCCGGTGAATTAAAAAATAAAAGCGCTGCACTCAAAGAAGATTCAAAAAAGCTGACTGACGAGCTGGAAAAAATTGAAAAGGATTTGCAGGATATTTTAGTCAAAATTCCAAATGCTCCGTCAATTAAAGTTCCCAAAGGAAAAACTCCAACAGAAAATGAAGAAGTTTTTCGCAATAACATTCCGTTTCCCCAACTTGCAAAAAATAATCTCCCACACTGGGAGCTTGCGGCAAAATATGATATTATAGATTTTGAGCTTGGTAATAAAATTACGGGAGCAGGGTTTCCCGTTTATAAAGGCAAAGGGGCAAGGCTGCAGCGAGCATTGATAAATTATTTTCTTGACAAAGCTACAGCAAACGGTTATCGCGAAATTCAACCACCTGTTTTAATCAATGAAGTTTCGGGCTTCGGAACGGGACAATTGCCCGACAAAGAAGGACAGATGTATCATGTTGGTATGGATAATTTTTATTTGATCCCGACTGCTGAAGTTCCTGTAACCAATATTTACCGTGATGAAATTTTAAAAGCAGAAGAGCTGCCTGTTAAGCTGACAGCATACACACCTTGTTTCAGGCGTGAAGCCGGCTCTTACGGTAAGGATGTACGAGGATTGAACCGCCTGCATCAATTTGATAAAGTGGAAATTGTGCAGATTGAACATCCTTTAAAATCTTATGAAACGCTTGAAGTAATGAAAGACTATGTTGCAGGCTTGATTGAATCGCTTGGTCTTCCCTTTCGCATAGTTAAATTATGTGGTGGCGATATGAGCTTTGCTTCAGCACTTACTTATGATTTTGAAGTGTATTCAGGAGCGCAGCAAAAATGGTTGGAAGTGAGTTCCGTCTCAAACTTTGAATCGTTTCAGGCAAATCGTTTGAAGCTGCGCTTCCGTGAAAAAAATGAAAAGCCGCAGCTTGCGCATACACTAAACGGAAGCGCTCTTGCGTTACCACGTATTGTGGCAGCCTTGCTGGAAAATAACCAAACAGAAAACGGAATTGGAATTCCAAAAGAGCTTGTTCCTTACACCGGATTTGAAATGATTAATTGATGTTTCCGGTTAAATCATAAATGCATTCATGAAAAAAATATTTGTTGAAATATTTTCAAGTTTCATAAGGAGAGCCCTTATTCTTTCCTTCTTCTGTTTTCTGTTTTCAGTCTTTAGCGCTTTTTCACAGGAGCAAAACAACCTCGACCTTGCGACTCAATATTTCTCAACGGGGGAATATGACAAAGCCGTTGTTTATTACGAAAAACAATATAATGCTGACCCGTTCGGAGTGTATGAGCCTTACCTGCGCTGCTTAAATCTTTTGAAAGATTTTGATAAAGCAGAAAAGCTCATTAAAAAACAGATGAAAAAAAATCCGGGTGATCTCACTTTGTATATTGATCTCGGTAAATTGTATTTGAGCGAAAATGATTCTGATAAATCGGGCGACAAGGCAAAACAGCAGTTTGATAGAGCCATTAAATCACTTCCGCCAGACGTAAACCAGGTTATTAATCTTGGGAATGCATTTGTTGAAATACAACAATTCGACCGCGCCATCGAAACATATCAGGCCGGGAGAAGAATGCTGCGCGGAGTATATCCGTTCAATTTTGAGCTGGCTGAATTATACGCACAGCAGGGAGATCAACAGAAAATGATTGATGAATACCTTGATGTGTTGAATTTTAATGAACAATATTTTGGAAACCTGCAGGCGATTCTTCAGAATAAAATTGCCAATGATGTAACGGGAGGCATAAGCGAAACTTTGCGCACAAGCTTGTTGAGGAAAATTCAGAAGAATGATGACAAGCCCATTTATAACGAATTACTGTACTGGCTTTTTATCCAGGAAAAAGATTTTGAATCTGCTTTTATACAGGCAAAGGCAATGGATAAACGTCTCGAAGAAAACGGGGATCGTGTTTTAAACTTAGGCAGACTGTGCGTTTCAAATGAAGAATATGCATTGGCTGAAAAATGTTTTCAATATATAACGGAAAAGGGAGAAACAAATTCAAATTTCATCCAGGCAAGAATGGAGTTGCTGAATGCTTCAAATAAAAAAATTACTTCAGGCAAAAAACCAACCATGGAAGAATTAATGAAGCTGGATAAAGATTACCAGGCTACATTGTCTCAGCTCGGAAAGAATGCAGTTACAGCTCCACTGATCAGCAGCTATGCGCATTTAAAAGCTTTTTATCTTGACAAAATTGATGAGGCTGTCAGTCTGCTTGAGGAAATAATAAATATGCCGAGCATCAAAGATCAGTTTAAAGCGGAATGCAAATTAGAATTAGGAGACATCCTGATTTTGCAGGGCAACGTATGGGATGCTGCATTGTATTACGGACAAGTAGATAAAGATTTCAAACACGATGCCATTGGCAGGGAAGCAAAATTCCGCAACGCACGGCTGTCTTACTACCTCGGAGAATTTGATTGGGCTGCTGCGCAGCTTAATGTTTTGAAAGCTGCAACTTCCCAGCTTATTTCAAATGATGCCATGTCTCTTGCATTGCTCATTATGGATAATACAGGAATGGATTCGATCACCGATCCCTTGTTGATTTATTCGCGCGCTGATTTGCTTGATTTCAGAAACAAGGAAGATGAAGCTTTGTCCACTCTCGATTCCGTTTTAAAAATTTATCCGGGACATTCGCTTACTGATGAAGTATGGTTTAAAAAGGCAGAGATTTTTCAAAAGAAAGGAATGAATGATTCTGTTATTGTTTATCTCAATGATGTAATTGAAAAATATCCTGACGACATACTTGCAGATGATGCATTGTTCAGGCTGGCTGATCTTTACGAAAACCAATTGAAGAATAAACAGCTTGCAATGGACCTTTACGAAAAGTTGCTTACAAAATATCCCGGAAGTTTATACGGTGTTGATGCCAGAAAAAGATTCAGAGCTTTGCGCGGAGATAAGGTGAATTGAAAAATCTGCCGGATTTTTTTTAGATTTGGTTGATGAAAATAAAATTACTCTCCTCGGTTTTTTTATTTCTGTTTATTTTTTCAAACAGCTATTCACAATGGAAGCCTGTAAAATCCTTACAGGGAGGAAACGGAGCTGGCATAATCAAAGATGACAACAGTTTATACCTGATGGTTGCCGGATTTGGTTTCATGCGATCAACCGATAACGGCAATACATGGCAACGGCTACTAAAACAAAATTTTTTTTATGGCGTTTACAGATTTTCAGCAAGCGAAAATTTGCTGACTGTTGATTCGCTGCTTTCCATTGATACCGGACAAACATGGCAAGCTTTGGTTTTGCCTTTTTTAAATAACGGGAACAGAGAGCTTTTAGCATTTGATGGAAAGTTGTTCTGTTCAGGAAGTCAGGGAATTGCCTGTTCAAATGACAGCGGAATAACATGGACTATACAGCAACTCTCTCCGCAAGGTCCGTATAAGTTTCTAAAATCTGATAGTAAATTGTATGTTGTAAACTACAGTACCATTTACAGAACAAATGATTCGGGCTTAACCTGGGATTCAATTTGTCCGAATCCCTTTGGTACTATTATTCTAACAGAAGGCATTATCGAAAAAGGCGATACATTATTTTATAAAGCAAGTGGAGGATGGGGAATTTATCGTACAATTGATCACGGCAACAATTGGCTATTGATGAACAATCTTAATGATGTTTCGGAAATGTTTTTTGAAAATGACACACTTTATTTTACCACGCTTCACTATGAAGTTGCTATTTCAACTGATCTGGGCAATACATTTTCAATAATTGGTCAAAAACCAGGTCTCGCAGGGAGCTTTTTTAAAGATGGCACTGAATTAATGATGTCAGGCGGTCTCTGGGGCATGATTAAATTCAATTTAAATAGTTTACTTTTTACCCAACATGTTAAAGGTATTTATGGAGTACCGGTTGTCGCTTTAGAAATACATCAGGACAGCATATATGTTTTGAGTAATCGAATTCTTTATTATTCATTTGACAAGGGTAATTCATGGTTTCATACAGATGTCTATTCAATTTATACATCGAACAGTATGGCAGTTTTTAACAGATCGGTGTATGCTCTTGAGGGATTCAAAATTTATAAATTTAATTTAGACAGCCTCACCTGGCAATTTTTTGGCTACACAAGTCATTATTACCAGGAGATACATGCTGATACGAGCGGAATTTATTGTTCAGGATGGCAAGCCACCGGCAACCAAATCATACGATTTCCGTTGCAGGGAGGCGCCTACAGCGTTTATTCTTCAGCCCCTCCAGTGCAGCATTCAACAATTAATAACGGCAACATATATGCCGGAGGCGGCAGCGGTTTATTTAAGTCTTCTCTTACAACAGTACCTCTATGGATGCACATTGATTCGGGTTTAAACTATAACAGTCTTGGGGGTCCGCATTCCTATGCCTTTAACGGATCGAAAATTTATTTGGGGGGCTGGAGAGGAATATACAGAGCCCAAGCTCCGGATTATATCTGGACTTTTACAGGATTGCTTAAGCAAAATTTATTTGACATGATAACTTATGGTGACGCTGTAATTGCTGCAACAGAAAAAAAAGGTATTTGCATTTTACGAAGCGACACCACTAATTGGGATCCTATTAATTTCCGTCTCCCTAAAAATGATTTGGATTCTGATCATCTGTATGGATTTGGAGCTATAGCTGCAAGTGATAGTTTGATCTATGCCGGTGCACCAGGCTATGTTCATCAGATGTGTGGATTGTGGTATATCCCCGTTAGTGAATTAAATATTCCTGTTGCTACTGCTGTTGAGGAAAATAATCAAACAGCAAATGTTTTAGACATAATCCCCAACCCCTCCTCCGATAAAATAAATATTTCATTTCCTGTTTCATCATCACAACACATCACCACAAAAATTTTCTCGGTAACAGGTGAAGTTGTTTTTAAAGAAGAGAATAAAGCAGGTGTCAATTATTTTTCTGAAACAATTAATATAAAGATTTTTCAAACGGCATTTATTTTCTGAGTCTGCGAACAGAAAAAGAAATGGCCACAAAAAAAATAGTAGTGCAGCATTAATGAAAATGCCGGCAATAAATTTTCTTATATTTGTAAAGCAAAACGATGGAAAATTTTCTTGAATATATCAGCATTGATCCCGAAATCCGGTTCGGAAAACCATGCATTAAAGGGACGCGCATTGCAGTAATTGATGTTTTGCAGTGGTATGCTTCAGGAATGACATTAAAAGAAATTTTAGATGATTTTCCTCATTTGAATGAGCTTCAAATAAGAGCTGCTCTTGCATTTGCAGCACAGCGGGAATTTATAACCAGGATCCTGCCATCGTGAAATGAATTTGCTTATTGACGAAAATCTTTCGTGGCGGCTCTCTGGTTATTTGAAAGAGTATTTTTTTATTATTACTCATGCAAGAGAATTAAGCAGCATAAAATCCGTTTCAGATGAAGCAATATGGGAATACGCATTGAAAAATGATTTTATCATTTTAACAAATGATGATGATTTTTATAAACTCTCCACATTAAAAGGATTTCCTCCAAAAGTTATTTTGCTGAAAGCAGGAAATGCGAAAACTCTTTTTATTGCAAACCTCCTGATTAAAAACTTTTCTTCCATAGAAGCATTTGTAAAAAACACTGAATACGGAATTCTTGAAATTGTGTCAGCAAAATGATCATTTACAACGTCACAGTTAACATAGACAATTCCGTGCATGATGAATGGCTGCACTGGATGCTGCATGTACATATTCCTGATGTAATGCTCACAGGAATGTTTTTGGAGAATCGTGTTTATAAAGTTATAGGTGATGAAGATTCTGGCGGAGCTACTTATTCCATTCAGTATGTTTGCGAAAGCATGAAGCTGTATGAACAATATCGTGATGTTTTTTCTCCAGCATTGCAGGCTGAGCACGCAGAAAGATATAAAGATAAATTTGTTGCTTTTCGTACCTTGCTCGAAGTTATTAAGCCCGGCTGAAAAAGTTTTCCATCTATCATGAAAAAAATTTTCCTGCTTATTTTTTTACTCAGCGGCTTTAAAGCTTTTACACAGACTGACAAATCAAAAGAAATTTTTTCTAAAATGATGGCTGCAATGAATGGAGTTAGGACTTGCAGCTTTGTACTCGATGTTCATGAAAGAATTAAAGGTGAAATGAAATATGACCAGTATGTGGTTAAGCTCAACTCAAATCCTTATAAAGCATATATTTTCAGTGTCACGCCCAATCCCGGCTCTGAAGCGCTCATAAAAAAAGGGGAGAATAATGATAAGGCGGTAATAAATCCTGACCGTTTCCCGATACCTACATTACACCTCAGCCCTTATCACAGCATTCTTCGAAAAAATCATCAATATACATTGTGGGAAATTGGTTTCACTTATATTACAAATGTGCTGAACGGTTATGTTAAAAAATACGGAGATTCCTTTTACACCTACCTGCATTCTGATCCTGATATTACATGGAATGGCAAAAGCTATTACCAGGTAGTAATTGAAAAAAAAGATTTTGCTTATGAAAATTATATCGTGAAAACGGGCGAAACAATTACGAGCATCTCTAATAAGATGCTTGTGAACGATTATATGGTTTTGGAAAACAATCCGCAGGTGAGGAATTTCGAAAATGTAAATGCAGGAGATGTAATAAAAGTTCCGAATGCATTCGGGAAAAAAATTATTTTTTATGTGGATAAAACAAATTTCCTTCCACTTGTTCAAATAGTCTATGATGACAAAGGATTATTCGGACGGGTTGAAATTACAAGCATTATAATCAATCCAAAATTTACCGATGAAGATTTTTCGCGTGACAATAAAAAATATGGTTTTTAGATACGGTAGATTTTTAAATTAAAATTCAGAAACCACAGATTCGCAGATTTTAAATTCAAAAAACAAAATTAATCTGTGAACTTGTGGTAACTTAAATCAAAATTTTCATTTCAGGACAGCTTCTTAAAATTTTAAAATGAGCACAAAGGTTCGCCCTAAAAAAAATCTTGGTCAGCATTTTTTAAATGACGAAGCTGTCGCTGAAAAAATTGTAAGCAGCTTAACACTTCACGGTGGTTATAGGAATGTGCTGGAAATTGGTGCAGGCATGGGCGTGCTTACCAAATATCTGCTTGACAAAAATAAATTTGAAATTTATGTTGTTGAAATTGACAAGGAGTTGGTTTTTTATCTCAAAAAGAAATATCCTTTATTAGAAAACAAAATCTTTGAAGAAGATTTTCTTAAAATGGATTTAACCTTTTTTTCACATGAGCCCTTTGCAGTCATAGGCAACTTTCCTTACAACATTTCATCGCAAATATTATTCAACGTCCTTGACTATCGAAACAGCATTCTTGAAATAGTTGGAATGTTTCAGAAAGAAGTTGCTGAGCGAATTGCATCAAAGCCCGGAAATAAAAGTTACGGCATCCTGAGCGTTTTTCTCCAGGCATTCTATGACATTGAATATCTATTTACTGTTGATGAAGATGTTTTTACTCCAAAACCAAAAGTTAAATCAGCAGTAATCCGGTTGAAAAGAAATAAAACCGATCAGTTGGATTGTGATGAAAAACTTTTTAAAAATGTTGTTAAAACAGCTTTCAACCAGCGCAGAAAAACTTTGCGAAATGCATTGAAGCCAATTATTGCAAACGCTGACCTCCCTTTTCTGAACCAGCGTGCAGAAGAATTAAGCTATGTTGATTTTATTGACCTCACAAATAAAATTTCCAATCTGCTACACAAGCCCCTGCGCTAACATCGCATCCGCCACTTTTACAAACCCGCCAATATTTGCTCCTTTAACATAGTTGGTAAATCCTTTTTCAGCGCCATAGGTAAGACAGGTATGATGTATGCTTTTCATAATTTCATGCAATCGTGCGTCCACCTCTTCGCGTGTCCACATCAGGCGCATGGAATTTTGTGTCATTTCCAATCCGCTGACGGCAACCCCACCCGCATTACTTGCTTTGCCTGGTGCGAAATGAATTTTTGCATTAAGAAAAACTGTGACCGCTTCAGGCGTGCAGGGCATATTAGCCCCTTCTGCGACAGCTTTACATCCATTGTTGACAAGCATTTTTGCGTCAGCATCATTCAATTCATTTTGTGTTGCACATGGCAGCGCTACGTCACATTTAATTCCCCATGGTGTTTTTCCCTGATGAAACTCTCCTTTAAATTTCTTTTTATAGTCACTGATTCTTCCGCGTTTTACATTTTTTAAATCCATAATCCATGCAAGCTTTTCGGCATTGATTCCGTTTTTGTCATAAATAAACCCATCGCTGTCGCTCATTGTTACCACTTTTCCTCCAAGCTGGATTACTTTTTCTGCAGCGTACTGCGCCACATTTCCCGAACCTGAAATCACAACTGATTTATTTTTCATTCCGTCTTTTGTTGTGCCGAGCATTTCCTGGGTAAAATAAACGCAGCCATATCCTGTGGCTTCAGGACGGATTAAGCTGCCCCCGTAATTCGTTCCCTTTCCTGTGAGCACTCCCGTAAACCGGTTGGCAATTCTTTTATACTGCCCGAAAAGAAAACCAATCTCGCGTCCGCCAACACCGATATCTCCGGCAGGCACATCAGCATACGCATCAATGTGGCGAAATAATTCCGTCATAAAGCTCTGGCAAAAACGCATCACCTCATTGTCGGATTTTCCTTTCGGGTCAAAATCACTTCCGCCTTTTCCTCCGCCCATCGGCAACGTGGTGAGGCTGTTTTTAAAAACTTGTTCAAAAGCAAGAAATTTTAAAATCCCCAGATAAACTGAAGGATGAAAACGTAAACCGCCCTTATAAGGACCTAACGCACTGTTCATCTGAATTCGAAAACCACGGTTAATCTGAAATTTTTTTCTGTCATCAATCCATGGCACGCGGAAAATGAGAACGCGTTCAGGTTCGGCAATTCGCTCAAGCACTTTTGCTTCTTTATAAATAGTATGTTCTTCCATAAAAGGAATTACCGCTTCAGCGACTTCATGAACTGCCTGGTGAAATTCTTTTTCACCCGGATTTTTTGCAATAATTTTTCCAGCACAGTGGGATCCGAAGCTTGGAATTCACGTGACTTGAAGTCGCGGC